>Ga0209702_10000957_pt1 | contig 58746 bp, 74 predicted proteins | sample FRY01_FD_187210 | JGI IMG/M metagenome (GOLD analysis project Ga0209702, IMG submission 187210) | Freshwater microbial communities from Lake Fryxell liftoff mats and glacier meltwater in Antarctica - FRY-01 (SPAdes) (version 2) | ecosystem: Environmental > Aquatic > Freshwater > Ice > Glacier...
TTGTTTCCATATAAATATACCCATTCTCAATTAGAACGGCACTAATACGTTTAATTGTATTAGACCCTACAAGTATATCTATATCATTTATCTTATCACCATCACCAGCTATAATATCTCTTAGTGATCCACCGAATATTCTACATAAAGGATTAATATCATTTTATGCATACTGTTAATTCCCATATGCTTAGTAGCATATTTTTCAAATTCATTCATGTTATTCTATTTTAATTTATTATGATTTATATTAATCTAATCGTCGAAGTATGTCAGTAAGCCTAGAATACATTTCTACCGATACTGGTATAGACATTAGTGATTCTAAAAAGGTGTTTAAATACATATAAACTGTAATAATACTACCAGTAGTTAAATTATCTGTAGTATTTATCAGTAATAGTAAACTTGCTATAAGAAAACAGTGCTTAATAAGTCTTACTAGTAACCAGCTTTTACCTTGTAGATTAGAATTAATTATATCTAATTTTCTCTTTCTTATAAAAAAAGACCATATATCTGTGTCATGTTTATAAAAACTATCTACTTTTGTTTCATAGTGATTATTCATGACTGCAATGACCTGTTTTATTTTTTTATAATAGACCATAACGGATCCTGCTATGAAAATACATCCGAATGTTACTATTAATCCTACATTAAAGTTGCTCTTATATATGAAAGTAATAGATCCTATAATAGTCACAATAGTAGCAATATAGTAATGAACATAACCTTCTAATACGTTTACTACGTCTTTAGCCATATCAGTCCTAGCTAATTTAACAGAAGTGTCAATAGAAGTATTTTTGATAAACTTAAACACCATGTCATTATATATTCCAGTGTATACTTTAGTATCTAATATCATTTGCTTATATGTAAATAAACTGGTTAGTATATAAGTGACTCCTAATAAAGATACCCATCCATAATTTGAAAGTATTAATGCATCTATACTTTTGCCGAGCATATAAGGTTGTACAATTATAATTAGCTCACTAAAAAACATAAGCATGTAAATTATAGAAAGCTTATATTTATATTGTTTAAATATTTGAATTAATTTATACATCTAGCATTTACATAAATTAATACTTAAAGTGCTCATAAATTCATTAATATCGGTTATAAGTCCACTGTCTATAATGACTTTAATACCACTTAATGTGATTACTTCACATGATGTACCAGATATTGTACATGAAGATGATTTAGTCGAGATTAAAGATACTATAGTACCTGCTCTAAATATTAAATCAAGTCCTTCATTATCATGTATGTCTGTGTTTATTACTTTATAATTGACCATTCTTTCCGGTTTTTAGTTTGTTTGTTTTTATTTAGAATCAAATTCCAAATATCTATCCAAGTTTTCTTTAATCATTTTTTAAACCATATTAAAACATCAGATACTTTTTTTTCGATTCTATATGATGTATTATTCTCATTAGCAATAGCATATGATATCATCATCATAACATCTCTTTCACTATATTCTAACTTATCAGATCTTGAAATAACAACATCTTTATTTTTATGTAATTTTACTTCACCATTTACAAATGTTACAAAGACCTTTCTTATTATACATTTTACATCAAATGATTTAATAAACTCTTGAATGAAATCATATCCCATCTTTGGTAGATTGGATGAACTATCAGTTGTTGCTATTATTTCACCAATTGATATATTTACTACTTTGTAGTTAACTTTCTCACTTGTGGGACCAAAGTTAAGTTCATTATCTAATTCATAAAGGTTTGTTATATAACCAACATCAATAATATTAACTAAACATTCTACCTTTTCCATATATTTAACTTTCAACAAATATAGTAATAAAAATCAATTTACATAATTTATTTTTTATATATAAATAATAAATATAAGTCAATAATTATGAAGTGGATTAAAAGTAGATATAATTTTTTAAATGAAGCTAAAATAAGAGATGTTGTACACCCTAAACAAATAAAGTTAATATCAGATGAGTGGGGTGAGAAGTTTCTTGATTATGAGGAGATTGAACCAACTAAGAATATAAATCAAGGATATTGGAAATTAGATGAAGATGATAAATATAAAGTCATTAACATGTTTATCTCAGCCGGTGAATATGATATAAGAGAAGCTCAAAAGTTATTTAAATCTCTACCTGATAAATTTGTTGAGATTTTAAATGGATCTATAGATGTAGATTCATTGGACGGAACTAATAAATCGTCCGATTTTAGTTACATGAATAAAGATATATTAAGAGCAAAAGAATGTTTAAAAGAATTTGATATTAGGAATCCATCAGTAGATGAGATCGTTTCTATATCTGTACCGGTTTTTAGAAAGTTATCAAATGAAACTAACAAAGATAAAATGATTCAAAGAGATGGTGATGGAAAGCCAATTTATGATGAGAATAATAAACCACTAATGATAGAAAAGGAAATAGGGTTTCCTATCTACTCAAATAATCTTATTAATATCACATCATTTATAGATGATTATAATAAATTCTATGATGATGTAGTTAATTTAGATTTCAATGATCCTAATATAACTAGCATACTTAATAGAGTTAAAGAAGATGTTAATGGTGATTATAAGACATCATTTAAAATATTTGACAGAGATGTATATTTAAAAATTTCACATAATGCAAAAGATATTTTAAATATGTCAATATCTAAGTTTTATTCATCTTGTCAACATTTATATAATGGTATGTATAAAGCTAAAGTACTCGGTAATGTTTTTGATCCAAATACAATACCAGCTTTTTTAGTATTTGATACTCCAATTTATAATGGAGATGATTTATTATCTGAACAACTTCCTATTTCTAGAATGCTTATAAGAAATATTGAAAGATTTGATAGTGATGATTTTGATTTATTCTTTGATAGAGCTTATGTTGATAGAATGAAAGATATATTTGATATTATAGTTGAAAAATATAGCGGCAATATTAATTCAACATACGATTTCGATAAATATATATACTCACCAGATATAAATCTAGAAGATTCTATAGCAGAACCTTATCATGATCATCTAGGTTATAAATTCAGACCATTTATTGGAGTTAATACTAAAAGATTAACTTTAACAGGTGATTATGATTGGAGCTCAGTAGAAATTTCACCAAAATCTAGAATAAAAGAGTTAATTATTTCAAATCCTATACTACCAAAATCATTTTCAAATTTAAACTTCGATTTAGATTGGATTAAAATAAAATATATAAAGATTAATGATTTATCAATATTTAATAATTTTAATTGTGATTCAATAATATTTGAGAGATGTAAATTTGATAATAGTTTACTAAAAGAATTAATAGATAATAAATCAAATATTAATAATATTGGACTGATAAGCTGTGAAATTGATGATGATTTAAATCTATCAGGACTAGATGTTAATAAATTAACATTAGTTTATACATTTGATGGTAAATTAAGAGAACTTTTTGAGAATGTTAAATTTAAAGAGTTGGAAATATCAGGAGATTTAATGAATGATAAAGATAATAAAGATTATATAAATTATATCAAAGGCAGAGGAACCAAAGTTAAAATAACCGGTTTATTATTATGATAAGATTGAACTACCTAAAAGATTATAAAAATTTCTCAATATTAGAAGCATTCGATTCTAATAAAATATCAAAAACTCTTAAGTTTATTAAATCGGGTTATAAAGATCATTTTATAAAAAGACTAACGACAATTATACAAAAATTAGATGCTCCTTTATCAAGTTTAAATGATGAAGATTTCACATACTTACCACTTAAAAAATCTATCACATTTGGAATTGATTCTATAAGAAAAGAAGACTGTAACAATTGTGAAGAAGGTAAAGTAAAAATAATCAAAAATAGAAAAAGATCAATTGTAGATTGTGAAATATGTAAAGGATCTGGAGTAGTAGATGGAGATGATCAAGATATTGATCTTTATAAGTTTTGGTTTAATAAAGAAGGTGATATGATAGGAGAAAGTACTTTTGATGGTAAATATCATCCAGATGTTAATGCCATTGAATTATATGACGATAAAATTGATATAACATCTGATGTCTTAAACCTATCACAACAAGATCTTAAAAAGAAATATAAATTAATAAATGGAAAACATACTTTAATTATAAGCAATTTTAAAACTAATGAGAGTAATAGATCAACAAATGTAATAGGTAAAAACTTTACTGATGTAAATAAGAGATTATATATTATAAGTAATAAATTCAATGGAAATTCATATAGTAATAACCAAATATCTGGTAATAAATGGAGAAGCTATGGTAGTTATAATACAGATGTTTTAGCGAATCTTAAAAAAGATTATAATTCAGAATCAAAAGTATTCTTAGTTAAATCAATTAATATAGATAATGTATATTATAATATATTCAATTCAGGTAATAGATTAGATATATTAAATGAATCTGACTTCGCAATTATATTTAATGTTAGTAGCTTTATTAATAGAGGATTTGAAAAAGTTTCATCTAAAAGAAATATAAGATTTGATAATAAAGTAGGATCAACCGCTCTTATGTCAAATGATGATATCAAAACTCAAAATTTAGATAGATATCTAACAAAATTGAGTAATATTGATCTATCAAATGGTATCAAAGAAATAATACGAAAGCTACCAAAACTATTTGGTAATAGTGAATTATCATTATTTTATACTTATACAAATAGAAATAATTCAACATTTGATATAATTATCTCTGACTTTTATAGATTTATAAAATCAGAAGATTATATAAAAGATGAGATAAATATTGATTTAAGTGAACGCATGAGAAGAAGTTTATCAAAAAATGTTGATATGGATAATAGAATCAATTCAAGGTTAGATGATTTCAAAAGTGAAATTTATACAGATGTAAATATTGATAGAAATAGAATGATTATTTATGACTCAATAATGGAACTAAGTTATGAAATAAATAATGTAATTATATCAAGTAAATATGATTCTATAGAGAGTTTGGAAATTCTTAGATATAAGTTATCTACTATAAGTAGTATATTAACTGATAAACTTACATATGATAGTAAAAGAATATTAAACATCATTACATCTTATTATGGAGGGAATTTAGAAGATTATTTACGCGGTTTAGAACTTGATAAGATAATAGAATCATTTAGAAAAAGTATAAAATTAATTAATTTAATTTAATTATAATTAATTTACAAATATAGTTATATTTTTTAATATATACCTTATGAGTATTAAAAAATATAATATGTTTATAGAATCTAATCTGAATCTAAGTGAACTAGATAAAGAAACATCAGGTAAAAAAAGAGGAGATGTTCTAATTGATAAATTAAAAAACAATACCGATTTTGAGAAATCATCAGGAGGTAAAGTAAAGATAGACTCAGTTAATATAGATGGTGTAGAAGTTGATGCTAAAGATGTTGCTGATCAACTATCTACTAATAATCAATATGATTCTGATAAAGGTAAAAGAATTCTATCTAAAAATGGTAAATATCCTAAAATAATATCAACTGATAAAGATGATAAATTACAATTAAACCAACTTAAAAAAACAACCGAGTTTGGATCATCAGGATCTGGTAGACTAACAAAAGAATATGAATCTATACAATGTTTATTCTTAGCTATAAAACTAAAGAATCGTAATATAAATCTAACACTAGAATATGTTTTAAGTGAATTTAATAAGTATAAAGATAATGAAACATTTCTCAAAGATAAATTTAATGTTTATTTAATATCTAATAATATAATAACTAATGAAATTATTGAAGAACTATCTTCAAATGAAGATTGGTTATCTACATTTATAGATATACCAAATAAGTTATGTAGTTTTGAATCTAAATCAATAAAAGAATTAGATAAAAAACTAATAAGATCAGATATTGATTACTCAACATACCATTTATCATATAAAGATAAAACATCACCAATTAGTATATTAACAAATAAATATAGATCACTAATAACTGATAATATTAATTTCTCAAAATACTGCCCAGCTGATGTATTTCTTATAGATAATACTAAGATTAATAGAATAATATATGATATAACATCATCTAATACAATAGATGAATTAACTAATAAACTAGATAGACTATTTGATGAAAGATTATTCTTACCAATATCTCTTAAGAAAGTTAAGAAAGGAGATAATACATTTAGAATAATTATTAATAAAGAAAGAGGTAAGAGACCACCAACTTTTGATATTAAAAATTTACTAATATCAATTAACCCATTGAAAGGAATTGGATCTAAAATAGGAGTAGGATCTAATTGGTTAGATACTAAAGGAAATAATATTGATAAACAAGATAGAACTATAAATTTTGACTCATCAAATACCGGATCTAGCTTAAATGTTGATGGTGAAGTTGATGGATCTATGTCTAGACAAGGCAAGATATCATTTACTTCAATAGATAGAATTCTAAACTTTTATAGAAATCGTAATTTGAAATTCCAACAATTAGATAAATATCACCAATTAAGAGATAAAAAAGTAGAAGAGTTAGAAATATTAATAAGTGAAATATCAGATAAGATAAAGTTAGGAGATTCAAATGGAGTAATTGTCAATCCAATATTAAAAGGATATACATTAAATACAGAGAATAAGTTAATTTCTAAACTACAATCTTTGCAAATAATTTTAGCATTCAAAGAACTGAATAATATAAACAGACTATATGCTAATCAAGCAATTACTAAAATTATGAGATTTGCACTATCAATACAAACTGATAAGTTTAAATCACCTAGATATATACGAATTATCTAATAAAGAATATAAAAAATTATATATAGAATATGTCAATACAAATAATAGATGGATTTAAATTAAATTCTAACACACCTATAGATTCTAGAATAGTAACATCAGGAACAGCTTCTAGAAATTCAATGCAATATAAATATAATGGATTGAGAGTATTTGATACTGTTCAATTAATATCCTTTGTTTGGATAAACAATAACTGGATTAAAGACAATGAATCAGGTGGAGGTGTTGTATTTGAAACAGGATCAACAAGTGGTAATAATATGTTATTAAAATCAATCACTGGTGGTAAATTTGGTAATAGTATTATTTATGATAATGGTATAAATGTTGGAATTGACACTAACGTTCCTAATACATCATTTAAATTACATGTTAATGGTTCTGTTAAAGCTACATCTTATTTTGGTATTGGTCAAAACTTAACTGATTTGAATGCTAGTAACATAAATAATGGACTTTTAAATGTAGTTAGGATATTACCTGGAACAAATAATCAGATATTAACTACGAGTGGTGGAGTAACTACTTGGATGAATCCATCACAATTAACACCGGGTAAAGTTTCTATATCATACCGAGGATCAACAACACCAGCAACAACTGATCAATTTTTAACATTCGTAGATAATAATGATTCTCAATCAGTTCATATAAATCAATTTATAAAGATAAATAATACCAATTCACAAATATTAGCATCTAATCACAGTAATAACAATTTTTCAAAACCATCATACTCATTTATTGGTAATAAATTAGTTGGTATTTATTTAACAAATGCTTATCAAGTTGGTATTTCAACTGGATTGAATATAAGTGGTGATATCACATTCCGAGAAGATAATTTAAATTATTTTATAAGAGGTAAGGGTTTTGGAGGAGCAATAAGATTTCGTAGTAACAGTAATGTAAGTCAAACTAGTGGATTACAAATAGGTGAGTTTAGAACTAATACTACTACCTTCACACCACATATCAGAATAGAAAATAATAAAACATTTTTTGATCAGGATATTAATATAGCAACCACTAAAAAGATATTCTTGGGAACAACTGCAAATATTACTAACGAAAATTCTAATATTGTTATAAATACTGGATCAACATTCACACCCACTCAATTTAGAGCACCTAATGGAACAACTGCTTTACCAGGTATTAGTTTTAATAGTGGTAGTAGTTGGGGTATGTGTAAAGATAATAATAAATTATCACTTGTTACTAACGGATCGGATCGTATAGAAATGATTTCAACTGGTGGATTTATTAATATTAACGGACCTACTAGGATTTATAGTAGTTTATTGGTTAACAGTGGATTAACGGTTACTGGTAATACTGCTTTAAATGGCACATTAATTGTTAGTGGTAATACTACTTTAAATGGAGGTGTTAAAATTGGTACTAGTGGTACCAGCATAGCAGCTATGTATCAAGGATGGGTTCAATTCACATATAATGTAGACGCAACACCAAGAATTACTACTAATGATACAAGAATTACTGGATGTTCTATGAACATCGACATCGCTCACAGTACAGCATCTTTACTTTATGGTAAGTTAGTTGCATCAGTAAAAATTAATATTCCAAATATTACTGGATATAATGCTAATAATTCTAAAGTTATTATACAAGTTACAAATAAATATACAGGTGGATCGTCACCGTACAATAATACTTTCTTATCTTATACAGCGCAAGTGAATTCAGTAAATACAATAAATGTATATATAACATCACTTAACCCGGTCGGTGATCCTGGTGTAGGTGGTGTGGAATTTTTTTTATCATTACATTATTTATAACCATTAGTTTAGTATTATATCCATTTGTATATCTCTCCAAAGACTATTATAATAATCTCTAATTTCTTCTGAGTAATCATACATTTTAGAAGAAGAATTATACATTGGTTTTCTTAAATAATAATAAGAATTGTTTACTTTATCAAAAAAATAATCATAATTATCCTTTATTAAATAAATACACTTCTCTTCGTTACACCATTTAATCATATTTTCTATGATGTCAAATCCAATAAATTTACCAAAGAATTCCTCTTGAACGGAAATATATAAATAATTCTTTATAATCTCATTGTGATAATCATATATACCCATAGGATTTGACATCTCAACTTTGGTTAAAAAGAATTTTATATCCAATTTAATTAAGTTATTTATAAACTTAATTAAAGTCTTTGATATTAATTTATTTATAAAAACATAAATAGTATCATCCTCACTTATATAACAAATAGGTATTTTTTTATACTTTTTATAAAAAAGTATATTCTTATCAATTACCCATTTATCTGAGTTATCAGGTATTAAATTATTAAGATCCATAATGTAATCTCCAATCCTTTTTAATTTCATCTAAAAATTCATTTACAATAGTCATAGTTGGTTTAGACCATAAAAGTGGACCATAATTAGATATATTGTAACATTTTATTAAATAATCTTCAATATGAGATTCTGATAGTTTATCAACTCTACCAAATATTCCCTTATTTGCATATATTGCATTATTAAAATCACTACAAAACCATAAGTTAAAGTTATCCACATTAAATACAATTTCCTCAATTGGTATAAACGGCTTAACACTAACTTCCTTTTCCCTACTAAAAATTCTAAATAAACTTTTCATATTATAAATATAACTAATATATTCCTAATATAGACAACTTATTAATTCTATTATTAACGACATCTATTTTAATATTATATTCATAATAATATCTTTGATTTTTATCACCAAAAACATCAATTTTTACAAGATACATTACATCTCCGGTTCTATTAACCATTTTAGATAATATCACACCATTATTATAAGTAGTATCATAGAAATTACTAAAACTAAGTCTTATATCAAACCTTCTACTTTCCACAATAACCAAGTCTCCCTTTTTAAATTTCATTTTAGAATACTATTTAATTTATTATCTCTATCAAGATATCCTAAAACTTCTTTAATTTTAGTTTGTATTAAACTTCTATCTAAATCACAACCATTTACTATTGTATAAGTAAATGAATTTTCAGCAAAAGATCCTGATGGTATCAACTCATCCCATTTCACACCACGACACTCCCAATCAACATAATTAATATCATCCGGTGCATCACAATTATCATAGTAAGAAAAATCATCTGTAACATCTCTTATCAAATTTTCATATTCATTTAACTCACCAATAAAATAACCATATATATCACCTTCTTTTGTTGGATATAAATAGATTTTAAATTTAAAATCTGGAAGAAATTGACTTTTAAAATAACTCACATCAACAGAAAGATCGTTTTTAAATTTCATAAATATCTCAAAAGCAGTTAGTTTTATCAAGCCACTATAATTTATATATTCTTCCAAATCCACCATTGTTATAGAGTTATTACCAATCTCAATTGATTTAACTCGAATATCATTTAATAGAGTTAGAACCTCATTAAAATCTTTTGTTTTAAACTTAACTCCGTTATATATTCTTGTACTCATATTCCTAACTCACTTAATTTATAATCTCTCTCACTTTGTCTAATTCCGGATTCAACTATAATCGATAACTCACAATCATCAGTTGATTCATATAATGTACAAAAATCTAAATATTCTCTTACATTTATTAGTTTTATCTCAAATAAGTTTTCACTCCTTTCAAGTCCAGAATCATCAAAAGATGCAATATAAACAAATAATATTAATTTTCTATAATATCTTTGATTTGGATAAACAGATAATCCCTTATCAACGAAGTATAATACCGAATTTCTTACATATTCAGTAAAATCACGTATTGTTTCAAATTCAACAAAGTTTGGATATAGATTAATCAAACCCTTCACTGTTCCTATGTTATAACTTACTCTATACATTATTAAAATTTTAGAACTTCCTTATAATGAATAACCCAATCAGAGTGATTCACATTTATTGGTATACAACTATCATCACTTCTTAATATGTCAATTAGTTCATCCGGACTATCATCAAAATGAACTACAAATCCTTTATTACTTAGAAAGTTTATTTTAGGATCTTTATTAGTAAATACAATTCTACTTTTAGGTATTCCCAATTCCTCAGCAACTTTAAATAGTTTCTCATTTTGTTTAGGTATCCAAATCCAATTTTTATCATAAGCATACTTATCATCGAATCTAGATGTTACTATCCAAATCTCATTATTTAGTAATATTAACTCTTTACAGAGATCTTTTACAGATTCCCTTGTAAGTGTATCATCAAAATCAAAAGATATCTTCATAGATCTAAATTAAATTCCTAAAAGTTAAACTAAATCTTACATCACTTGTATCAGATTTTGGAATTGAGTGAAACCAAAGATTCTGAACAATATCATTCATATAGAATATAGATCCATCATTTAAAACATAATCTATTATATCAGAGTTTAACTTATTCTTAAATCTCAATGTTCTTGATGATCCAATAGATATAATAACAACACCAGTACCTGGTAATAAATTATCAATATTATCAGAGTGATAACCCATTGATGACTTACCATCATGATATCTATTTATTAAACAATTATTTGGAGTGAATCCAACAAGTGGAGATATTAAGTTAGCTATATCATTCAAGAAGTCTGGTAATGTAGTATCAGGATAAACATTACCAGAATAATCATAAGCCTTACCAAATGATGCGGTCCATCTTGACTTCATTGATTTATCATAATCTATATCAATTAACCTATCAAATATATTAGTTGTATCTGATAAATAATTATCAATTAATCTACTACCGGGTATTAAAACAGTTCCTAAATTCATTTTATAATTTTTAGTATCACAAATATATGATAAAATTTATAAAAAAATTACTTTTCTAGATATTTTTTAAGAAATTCAATTTTTTCTAAGTTAAATGCCTTATCATCAACATTACCATAATCAGAAAAACTAGGATCTAATTCATATGTCTCACACTCATTACTAAACCATTCCTCAATTATAGATTCTAAACTATAATTCTCAAAATCTTCAAGTAATTCAAATCCAGAATGACCAATTAATTCCGAATAGAATTTAACATCAAATCTTATTTTATAGAATGATACTCCATCATCAAATCGTTTTGTATAAGTAAAATTCTTACCAACCAAATCATCAAATTCTGATTCAAGTTCTTTCTCATTTTCAGAAACATGAGCTGATGTACACCAATCATTATATTCATTTTTTATATCTAAGAATAAATCACTATCTTCTACTATTTTAGTAAGAGTCTCATAATTTCTTTCATTTAATATTTCTTTAATAACTTCTTCCTCAGTTCCGACCAATCCAAATTCATCATTAAAAGTTTCTATTCCACCAATTTCCTTTATTATACTTTTAATTAATAGTTCTTCAAAATCTTTATTTAAATTATATTGTAAAAATGATGATGTGTCAGTATAAGAATAATTAAAATAGTCATCATAATCTATTCCATTTATTAATTCGTCTTTATATGAAGACCTTCTTGCTAATACTAAATTTGATAAATCGAATTGATCAATTTCTAAAAAAACATCATCACCTTCTATTAATATACCATCTGTATTAATATGAATTATATCAACAATCTGTTTATCACTTATATAAAATTCATCATTACATTTAACAATAAGTGATAATTGTGTTGATGAACTATCCATTATATCACCATTATTATTCAATCTAATTATTTTCTTATCCTTAATTCTAATACTATCAAGTGATTTTATTAAATCACCATCTAATTCTATTAAAATTTCAGCATTTGCTAAATCTTCTATTATGTTATAAACAAACTCAATACTATTTGTTAAATCATCATCTAAAGTTACACTTAGATTATCATCATCATCAAATAATGATATCGTTATTTTATATGATGGTATAGATGTTGGTATTTCAGTAAATGAATCATTATATATAAATCCTCTATTTATTGTTAAATTATAACCAGCCGTTTTAAAGTCGATATAATAATCTTCTATATCCTCATCAGATATAGGATAAATCTCATCTATATTATTAAATCTCTTTAATTCCTTTTCAGAACTTTTATTTGATTCAAGTATAAATTTCAAATATTTTTTTATAATCATTAATTATATATTAAATTAATTTAATACATAATTAACAAATAAGTAAATTACCAACTGTCTTAACCTTTGTTTCAAAATCTTCAAGTGTTTTATTATTTGTCATAATGAAGTGAGCTAAATCAATATCAATCTTATTTGTATCCTCAACCTCTTTAACTCTCTTATTAGCATCAACATATATAATAACATCAAATAAGTGTTTAGAAGCTTCAAACTCATCTAAATCACGCATACCTACATAACAATCATATTTCTTCAATATCTCTTTAGATAATCTAGATTTATCATATTTATTATATTCACAGATCATATCATACCAAATATCTCTATGATTAAATCTATCATTGAAACATTCTTCTAATGACTTATATCCAAATTTATCTTTTATTTTATCAAATATAAATAATTCATTACTAATCTCCGAAGAAGACTTATAGGAGAATCCATAATATTTTTGAAGTAGTTCAGCTAATGTATCCTTCCCACTTCTACCACACCCAAGTATTAATATTTTCTTCATATACAAATATAATTATTTTTAAAACAAAAGTTTTATTAATAATATAATAATTATGAAGAATGAAAAACTTATTATTATCGGAGGAAGTGGAAGTGGTAAAGACTATCTAAGAAGAAAGATTATGACTAAAGACTTAGTAGGATGTATTAAGACCACCACTCGACCTAAAAGAGAAAATGAGGTACAATCTATAAGCTATGACTTTATCACAGATTTATCATTTAAGGAGATGATTGAAAATGATAAGTTTATTTGTTATCAGATATTTAACGTGACTCCAAAGCATAAGGATGCTGAGATCTGGTACTATGGAATAACTAAAGAAGAGTTTGATAGATCACAAGTTTTGATAATGACACCTGATGAATTTAAACAAATTGATAAACAACAAAGAAAAGAATGCTTTGTTGTTTATTTAGATATTGATAGATCTATCAGAGAAAAAAGAATCTCTAATAGAAATGATGATAATGACTCAGTAAAAAGGAGATTAGACTCAGATGATAATGACTTCAAGGATTTTAAAGATTATGATCTAAGAGTTAGTGATGCTGACTTTAGTTACGAAGATGTATATGATCTAATGGACTAGTGTCTACTATCAGGTTCTGTTATGATAATAGTACCGTCATTAAATGTAAATCCGGATAAAGAACCATTTATACCATCACAAACCTGCTCTGAGTTTTGTATAGTATTTTCAGACACTGATAATATTATATTCAATATTGAATAAACTTTTAAATAATTATTATCAGAAGAATAAAAACTAGATGTACAAATTCCTTGTATTAAATCTATAATCAAATCTATAGTTTCATTATTACGAACCTTCATTTTATCAATTATAAGTTTTGGTATTTTACATATAGTCATTTCTCTTTCATAATCATAAATAACTCTGTTTATTAAATCAAGAAAAGTCTTTAAAATTTCAGAATCACCCATCGTTTTATAATCACCTTTCTCTAATAAAGTAGTTATATTACTTTTATAACTTGTTAAGAATATACATAAATACTTTTTAAAAACAACACTTCTATATTCAGTATTAAATTGCATAGCTGGAATTCTAGAGAATCTCCATAAATCTATATAGTTGAATATATCATGATTTATTATATCTTCTTCTTTAATAAATTTAGATAATGATTGTGTGTCTACATCCTTCATAAAATCCTCTACAAACTTCTTAGATAAAAAGTTATAAACAGTTTTTATTATATTTGTTTTTATCAATGTGTAAAAGACACCAGATAGAATAACACCCCATATTCCATAAGTCTTCATTATTTCTATACCATATTGTTCCATTACATAATTTTATTTTTAATTATATATTAAAAATATATAATTAAAAACTAATATATTCAAATAGTAAGTGAATTATTTTAATATATAATTAAAAATAAAGTACATTATGGATAAAATCAGATTTAATATAAATAAAATACACTCAAATATATTAAATTTATTTGAAAATGTTTCAGTATTAGAGAAATCTAATAAAAAGTTTGGAAATTACTTTGAAATATTAGTGAATGAGGATAAACAAGTTAAGATTATATTAACAAAGAAAGATGTTGAGAATAGTAAATTTAAATGGTCTTACTACTCAAATCCAAATAATGAGGATTCATATTTAATTGAAAGAATTTCTGATGTAGAATCAATCACAGATGATATAAAAGAAATCTTCACTAAAAATAGATTTGATAAAGATTATATAAATAAATAATTAAATATGATAGATTTAAAGTTTATAAGTTTAACATTCACTAATGTTAAAAATAGTATTGAGATTTTTTTAAAAAAAGAATATAATAAATCGAGTATTCTATTCGATAATTCATCAATATATGGACAGATCTTATCTGTCATTGAAAATCTACATCAATTATCATTTTTATATTTAAAGAATACTATAAACCAATTTGATTTAAGCTTACCAAATTCTAACAATGGTAGAATAATACGAAATGCTGCTATAACAGCAGGTCATATACCTGGTCGTGGTATATCAGCTACAGGAACTTTAAAATTTACTTTAAAGACATCAGTTGATTTAGATAAAGAAATACCAGGATCTAGAATAACTTTAAATAATAAAACAAATATTAAGAATAAATCAAATAATTTAGACTATTCATTTAATATCGGAAATGAAAAGATTACACACAGAATAAGTTCTAATTATCAATTCTTTATACCAATTATACAAGGTAAATGGATTTCTACAACATTCACAGGAACCGACAATCCTTTTCAAACTTTTCAAGTAGCCGAATATGGACAAAAGGATATCGAGAACTTTAACATAGAAGTTATAGTTAATGGTGATCTTTGGTCATTGAAAACTAGTATATGGGATATGATACCAGATGAAAAGTCTGTGGTAACTAGAACAGGTTATAATGGTGGATTAGATGTCATTTTTGGAAATGGTGGATTTGGAGCAATGCCTAAATTAGGATCAATAATTGAAGTTAGATATATTACAACCGATGGATCACTTGGTAATATATTTAGACGAACTTCCAATGATTGGAAGTTTATACAAGATATAACTGATGGGAATGGACAATCAATTGATGTTGAAAAACTATTCAACATAGATATTTATACAGATATAAACTTTGGAGCTGATAAAGAAAGTTTAGCCTTTACTAAAAATATTCTACCTATGGTTAGTAGAAATTCAGTTTTAGCTCTACCAAAGCAATATGCTTATGAAATTAAGAAGTTAGGAGTATTCTCACATGTAAATGCTTATGAAGCATCAGGAACTATATTTATTTCAGTTACACCAAATATAAACCTATTTAAAAATCAAAATTCTAACTACTTTACAATTGATAAGAAAGCCTTCACACTAGATAATTATGAGAAATCTAAAATAGATAAATATTTAAGAAGTGGTGGTACTATACAACTTACTAGAAAGTATAAAATTGTTAATCCAGTATTATCTTATTATTCTATTAATGTATCAGTTATACCTTACTCAGATGCTTCCGATGATTCAGTAAATGCACAGATATTAAATAATATATCAGAATACTTCTTAAATTTATCAAGAGTTGATAGAATACCCAAATTAGACTTAATTAAAGTTTTATCAAGTATATCAGATATACATTCAGTTGATATTAAATTCGTTTGTAAAAAAAATGAGGATTATCACAGAAATAATATAAAAGCTTTACAAAATCAAACAAGTCAATCACCAGAAATATATAATTCATCAACCACATTAGGATTAGATACATCTTTAGATGATATATTATTTGATCCAAGTGAAATTCCGGTTATAAGAGGAGGATGGTCAGATCGAAATGATATATACTATAGTGATGATATTGAATCAAGTGGATTAAAAGCAGTTAATATAATTAAGAAAGGTGTTGTTGATGTTAAAAATAAAAATATAATTTAAGAAATGTTAAAAGAATCTAAAGAGTTACCAGAATTATTCTATATGAAACACAGACACGATGATAATAAAGACTATATAGATTATTCTAATGTTTTATTTGATAGAAACTTATCACCTTATATATTTAAGAATGATATGATGAACTCATTCTTAAAAAGAACACAAGTTTTATTATCATTATTATTTGATCAAATGAATGTAATGAAAAACTTTAAGAATTTTACAGTAGATAAATATGAATATAATCATAAAAATTAAAAAATTAAAAAACTATATAATTTATTTAATATATAATAGAAAACATAAAAGAATAGAATGGAAGATAGTTCAAGAAAAATATCAGGATTTAAAAAATTCTCAGATATAAAAGAAAGTAAATCTAAGATAGAAGAGGTTGACCCATCATCAAGCATAAGACCTGAATCTACTTCTGATTTACCTGGAAATCCAAATCTACCTGATTATACAGATGTTAAAAAAATAGAAAAACCAGCATCAACAAAAGGAATAACAACACAAAATGATTGTGATGATGATTGTGATGATGATGATGATGATGATGATGATGATGATGTAAATGAAAAAGTTGAATTTCGTGGAAAGGTTGCTTTACTTCCTAAGAATACCAAAGCATCAAAGGGATATAACTTTTTAGAAAATGTTAAAGTTTCTAAAAAATCAATATGGTATTTAATTGTTGAACAACAAGAAGATGAACTTCAACTTGTTAAGTATAATGTCAAAGAAGGAGTTGATCTAAATAAATTCGTAAATGAGTTGAAATCTTTTTATATTGATAATAATAAAGGTGATAAGATAATAGAAAAGGCTATGAGTAAAATTGAAGTAGATGGTAATGATAAATTTTCAAGAATAAAAAATATCTCAAAGATAAAAGTTGGTGGAAAATTATTAGTAACAAAGATAACAGAAGACTTAATTAAATTACTTTCAAAATAAATAATAATAAACACTCTAAGATAAATCTTAGATCTACCCAAGGATAAATTTCTTGGGTTTCTTTTTTTCATATTTTTCATTTAATATATAAGTAAATTAAATGAAAAATATGAAAAATATTAAAAACTGGACATCTTTTAATGAAGGTAAAGCTATGATAGCATCTAAATCAAAAGACAATGATGTTAAGAAAGATACTTTTAGAGATAAAGTAGAAGATATATTAAAATCAGCAAATCTTAAATTTAAGAAAATTGGTGATGATTTTGAAGTTAATTGTGGTGATAAATCACTTCAAATTATGTTTAGAAATGATTACATAGGATTAAAAGTAAAAGGTGTTAAAAATACTAATGAATTTAAATATAATGAGTTAGGTAAAGTTAAATCTGAAATTAAAAAATTCGAAAAAGAATGTAAATAGTGAAAAATATAAAAGATTGATATAAAAAACCCTTGAAGATATTTCTTCAAGGGTTTTTAATTTATGTGCTATATTTTATCCAATTATTGGATACCTTTTCTACATCAAAATCTTCTTTATCTATACCCCAGAAACTAGCACCGAAATCAACTACGTATTTACTATTTGAATAAAAAGATGGAGATGTGCCTCCATTACAACACTCTGATATGAATAGTGTATCGTGATCATCACATCTTCCACATAACCATTTAGCACCTACATAATTTCTAGTTGATTTTAAATATTCATTAACCATATCAATTGTCTCATCCTTATTATCACATATAAAGTAAAACATGTTTCTATATTCGTTTATACTAATCTTATATATATATTCATAATTTAAAATTTATATTTTTCGTATTCAATGAATGAATACGAGTGTTTATTCTTTTCATCTGAATCAAAACTAACTTTACTTAATTTTACCCACTCACTTCCTAATTCAGGAAAGTAAGTATCACCATCAAAATCCTCATCGATCTCTGTTAAATATATTTTATCAGCATAAATAAGAGATTGTTTATATATTTCACCACCACCAATTACGAAACAATTGTCATCACATAGTTCTAAGGCTTCTTCTAATGAATTAACAACATCACATCCATATAATTTATAGTTTATATCTCTAGTGATCACTATACTTCTTCTATTTGGTAAAGGCTTACCAATTGATTCATAAGTTTTCCTACCCATTATAATAGTATTATGAGTTGTCATTTCCTTAAATCTTTTTAAATCTGCTGGTAGATGCCAAATAAGGTCATTGGATTTACCAATGACTCTATTTTTACTAGTTGCTACTATTATATTTATCACTTTTCGAAATATGGTCTATTCATTTCAATCTTTCTCAGATCTTCCTGTGTAAAACAATTTGGATTTGTTTTAGTAGCTAATATAATCTCCTGATAAGTTGATTTTGCCTCATCTAATCTACCAGTATAATAACAGGTAGCACTATGAGCTTCTAGAAATTTCCAAACATAAATAGCCTCATCAATAAATAATAGTCTATTTGGATATGGATTTTTACCATGAAAGTTAATCTTAGCAAATTTAGAATAAATATATGCCGTTTGATAATCACCCATTTGTAAGTAATAATCGATTATCACTTTAATTGATTCACCTCTTAGAGGATCAATAGAATAAGCTTTCAATAACTCTTGATGTGTTAAATTCCATGGTTCTTCTAAAATTCTCATTATTGTACCAACTCGGTATTGAGCATAATAGATCTCCTCAGGATAACCATCTGATATAGAAACCCTTTCTTTATAATACTTCATCGATCTCCTTAAACGCTCTTCATTCTCCTCATTATTATCTTTCATAGTAGCAGAATCATGGTAAGATTGTGCAGTATAGAAAATCCAACGAGGATCACTTCTATCAGAAGATATATAAGATTCTAATTTATGAGCGTGTGATAAGTATTTCTTAGAAATATCACCTTGCCAAGATGATCCAATCATTTTAACATCGATAAAAACACCCTCAGCTAAACCAGATGTTATACTCTGATCATCACATACAATAAATTCATGAACAGGACCATACCATTTAAATGGTTTAGAAACTCTAGCAAATGTATTTCTAGTATATTTCATTTGATCTATATGAGCATTTATCATATATAAATCTTTATTGAACTGATTTTTATTAAAATCAGGAGAAACAATTATCTTCTCATCAGCATCACACCACCAAGTCCAACATTCATTAGCATCCCATCCTAATTCTTTAACAACTTCTCCAGCCTTATCCATTCCAAAGTTTCTACTTTTCTCAAAGTCATCAAATGGTCTTTCGAAAACATATGTTGGTATATTGTTATCTTTCCCAAACTTTCTGATTATATCCTGTGTTCCATCGGTTGATCCAGTATCAGCTATAACAATAGCATCACTTACTTTAAGTGCCTCTTGTAACATACCTAATATACAATGTGATTCGTCTTTTACAATCGTGTTTAGTATTAATTTTACCATTAATTTAAAATATTTTTTATTTATATAGAAGTATATCCGAAAAGTTTCATATAATTACTTCCATTTACTTACTTTCATTATACAAGTAAATGATATTCTATACTCATCTGATAAATTTGGTGATGAAAAGTGCATTGTATTCTTATCGTGTATAAGAACTTGACCCTTTGTCATAGGAACTTTAACAAAGTCTTTATTTTTATAATAATCCGAATATAAAGAATAACCTACTTTACCAGTTCTGCTCCTAACATTTGTTCCAATTGCTTTATGTTCAACTAATCCATTAATATGACTACTTGGTACATAAAACATACACGAGTTTACAAGATCAACATCTTGTAATGGTATCCAAAAAGTAAAAACATCTTCAATACTATCAAAGTAAGCATTATCCTGATGAGCTGATGTCATCTTATAGTTAGGAGGTTTACAGAAATATTGATTATTAAGTATTTCAAATTCATCCGCTCCTATAAGACTACCCAAAAGATTATTAATCTCATCAAAGCTTCTACTCTTATGTAGGTTCTGAATTTGTTTAATATCACCTAACTTTGTTCTGAAAACATCTATGTTTTTTGAATTTGAAGCAACATCTTCCAAATCTACTTTAAGTAAATCTATTTTACTTTTAACTTCATCATTATTTATTACACAGAATCCATCATCTTTTAAATTCTCACTACCTTCATAATCTTTAAAAATCATAATATATATATTTTAAAATAATTATTTTCTAAAAATAACTTCTAATTTCTTATTTCTTAAAGCATCTTGATCCGGCTTAAAATAATTTTTAGTTTTAATATCTCGTATGAAATGTTTAAGAATAGGTGGGTATATTTTGACTCTACCCAAATATCTAATTCTTCTAAATTCCGTAACTTTAGTAACATTATAATGCTTTTCTAACTTCCATTTATAAAAAACATCTAATTGTTTTTTAAAACATAGTGATTCAAACCATATTTCATTATTTATATTAACCTTCTTTTTAAATGATTCAAATTCTTTACTCTGTCTTATCTTTATAATATCCATAGACAAATATAATAATTTATCTTAAAATGTCCTTAAGATTAGCTGGAGAATAGTTTATTGATTTCAATACTTTATTATCAACTTCTCTATAAACTAACCAATTATCACCACATCTCTGGTAATATCCATTTGTTCCATCTTTTTGCTTATAGTGATCTAATGTATCAATAGCTTCTTTCTCAGTTAAACAAGCTTTAGACATATTACTTCTCTGAACCTCATTAAATAAGTCATTAAATTTATCACCCATACCAAATTCTAAAATAGCTCCACTTAACACATATTGTAAATCAGCTAAAGCATCCGCTATTTCAATCAAATCACCGTCCTTTATAGCGTCACTCAATTCATTTAATTCTTCTTGTAGAAGAGAAACTCTCAATTCACATCTATCAATAGATGGTATCTGTGGCGTGTCTAAAATTGGTGCTTTAAATGTCTTATGAAACTCTTTAACACTCTGTAAATAATTACCCATATTTTTATTTTTAATTCTTATATAATTATTTTAATATATAGTTTATAAAAAATAAAATAACACATGAGTAAGTATGTAAGAAATTTTGAATCTTTTAAGAATTCAAAGAAATTAGAATTAGTTAATGAAGAATTATTAGGAGGTATTTTAAACTTCATTAAAGGTGTTTGGAAGAAAGCATCTGCTGCTATTAAAAAATTAAGTGGGTTTGATGATATTAAAAAATATATATCTGATAACTTATTAAATAGTAAAAATCCCGAATCTGTTTTTTCAGCAACTTTAAAAGAATATAATGCTAAAGCAAGTTTTAATGATCAAGATTGTTTTGATTTAGTTTCTAAAGTAATAGATCCAGATGATAGTGCTTTAGGTACTAGTACATTGAAGGGGTTATACGATTTATCTGAGGATGAGAACACTAAAAAAGAATTACAATTCTTATTTGAAACGTCTAGAAACAACACAATTGTTAAGTTTAAATATGGTGGAGGTCCTAAATTTGAATTTGGTAGACCACTTCCAACCCCAGCTATAAAACCAGAATTAAAAACAGGTAAAGCTATTCAAAGAACAGCTGATGGTAAGGGATTTGTTGATCAAAATCACTTACCAGATGTTAAGAAGTTAATAGCAACTTTAACAGATGATAAGAAAAAAGCGGCTATGATGAATTGGTTTAATAATATTTTTTTAAAATTCATAAATGATGATATTATGAGACTTGAAAATCCTAATGGTGAGAGTAATGACAATAGTGAGTTTAAAGTAGGTGATAATGTTATTTATAAAAGAGATAAATTTGATCAAGTTGAATGGGATAGTATTCCAGAAGATGAGAAATTAAAACCAAGTGAAGGTAAAATGAAAGAACTACAAGAAGAAAAGATAGGAATAAAAATTATTTCTAAAATTGAAGGTGATGTTATTTCATTCGAAGGTGCTGATTTTACTAAAAAACTAAGTGATTTAATTTCCAAAGTCGAAGGTGATATAAATAAAAGTGATGAAGCTAACGAAGTTTCTCAAAAATTAGGTAAGATAAAAGATGATCCTGATAAAATGAAAATAGTTGGTGATGTTGTAGATGCTTTAGAAGATCCTAGTAAAACCGAAGAGATTAAAAAAATAATTGGAGAATAATTAATATGAAGACTGAAATTAGAATATCAATTGATAAGATTTATAAAAAAGTAAATTCTATTGCTAAAGGTGGTAAGCATTATGAAAACGATTATAAAAAGTATATAGAAGATATTGTTAGAAATGGCGAATATTCTAATTTTGAATTAATGTTAAATACTAATTATAATATAGACACACGCAAATATAATAGTATATCAGATCTTAAAAATAAATCTTGGATTGTGATTCTCTCAAATACAGAGTCAGCATTTATATCTAGATTAAAGATACTTTATAAGAATAATAATATATACCAAACGGGTATTGAAATAAGAACTGATAATCCTAATTTTATTGGACTTTCTATGTCAGGACCCTTGACATCAACATATTCAATTATCGGGACATCTTCTGGTATATCTATAAATGAAGATAGTGGTATGATAAGATTAAATCTAATTGATAACCAAATAAGAAAGTTTGAATGTAATAGGATTACTTTATCAACAGATTTAACTCCTGATGAAATTAATCAGATTGAACGTGTTGATTCAGGCACATTCAGTTCTCTTACACAAACATCATATAAAACACAGATGAACTCAACATTTGGTAATTACCTAGTTAAAACATATAAAGAAGGATATACATTTAATTATATAATATCATTATCACAAAATAACTTTTTAGGTAAAATCGAAGAAGTAAACTCATCATCAATAAGCAATGATATACTTTACTCAAATAAGAAGTTAAGAGAGTTAACTAAAATGAATAAAACATATTTATTAGTAACTAAAAATTCATCAACAGATTCTATCTTAGTTTATGATGATGATCCAAATATTTCAGAAGAAATGAATCTATATACTAGATATAAAGTTGCGATTGATCACTTATTAAACTAAACATCTTAAAAAAATGTTATATAACAAATAAATAAATATATATTATATGGAAATAAGAGTTGTAGATTTTGATATTCTAACACAGAATTATAAAACATACCAAGATGGTATTAAAAACATGAATGATGTTAAACAATCATTTATCAAAAAGTTAGAACCTGTCAGACGAGAGATGGAAGAAATTATAAAATCCACCACATCAGGTTTAGCAATAGGTGAAAAGGATCAAGAAGAAAAAGAGATTTTATTTAATAAGATTCAAGAACAAGGTGTTCAAATCGATAACGATTTTAAAACAACTATGAGAAATCTACAAACTGAATTAAATAAAAAAACATATGATGAGTTATCAATCATCATAACAGAGTGGTCAAAAGTAAATTCAATTGACTTAGTATTAGGTAAGATGGAAGTTGTACACTTAACCGATAAATATGAAATTACTAATGATATTTTGGAAATTATCAAAGAAAAAGATTTATATACCAATTGTGAATTAAATAAAAACAATTAAATAAAAAAGAGAGTCGTTTGACTCTCTTTTTTATTTATAAATATTTCTTTTTTGATATATATGGATTCACACCCATTGAATCTTTGTATTTATCCCAATTTAAAATAGATTCACTTTTCATTTCTTTACTTTTAACTTCTTTACTTTTCTTATTATTTATCTTAGTGTGTAATTCACTTTTCTTAGTATCTTTTATCATGTCAAATAGTTTAGATATTTTTTTAATTAACCTTACAGATTCAAATTTAAACATTTTTTCCTTCTTCACAAAATAATTTTTAATATTTTTTGAATCTTTTTTCAATTCCTCTATAAATTTATCATAAAATTCATCTCTAAGTTCCGAATCATCCTCATCTTCAAATAAAAACTGGAATGGATTATTAGATCCCATTAATATTTTACCCATACCCTCACACATAGATCCGATTATATTATTTAATAATAATATTTCCAATTCATCAATAAACAAATCATCTGTTAAATCATCAAAATCAAAATCACTCTTTCGTAAAATATCTCTTATATTAGATACATCATCCAATAGTTTATTCCTAAAACCCTCATAAGACCAGTTTGATATATCCTTTAGAACTTTATAGGTTTGATTATTTTTAAGAAAGTCAATGAAGTTATCATATGTAACTCCCTGAGCATCTAAATGAGCAGCAACCTCACTAGATCTAACAACAACTTCTGTAGATGTCATATAATATAAGTAGTAAAAGAATTCATCAATTGCACTAATACCAAATCGAAGACTATTAATTGCTGAATATTCAACACTTTTTGATAAACTAACACTCTTTTTAACAGAATGATCATAAGAATGCATTAATTCATGAGCTATTGATGATAATACATCACTTTTATTTAATTCAAATATTTCCGTTATAAGTTTTGCCCAATATTCACCATCACTTTCACCAACCCAAGGAGAGTCTATTTTAATACCCAATTCTAAATAACCAACTCTATTATAATCAATCTTAAAGTTCTTCTTATCAATATCAATATTAGATTTAAGATAAGCTCCTGTTAATTCAGGAGCAATACTATCATCACCTCTATCAACTTCATCAATAATAATAGAAATTGTCACTGATTTTAATTTAAATGAATTTATTAAATTATCTAAATATATCGTATTAATTTTAATATAATGTACATTTGTTTCAAATCTATAATTTTTATCATCATCACCACCTTCTTCTAATTCATAAGTATATAAATCACTACTCAGATTACTAATCAAATTATTATATAAAACATTAGATACATCCATAAGTCCACTAGGAACTCCAACTCTTTCATTTATTCTAAAACTTTTTAAATACTTCATTCTTTATATATAAAGTATTAAATATTCAAATATCTCAATAAGTATTTTAATGACTCCTTTCTATTAAGATCTCTTTTTATTTCCTTTTCTTTATATTCATAAACCTCTCTTATTCTCGGTAGTGGGTCCATTGATAATACTATATCACTTATTTTTTTATCAACCCTAATTTCCTTATATGAACCATCATCATTTAAATGAACAATAACACTACCAAAAAATTTAATAGATTCAAACTTAGTACCCTTAAACATATCTATTAACAATCTAGCATAAAGTGGTAGTTGTATCATATAATGTGCTAGTGATGTATCCATATAACCTTGAAATGGACTTAACATTGGTTTGGTATAACTATGCACTTCAAAGTTTTTAGATTTATTAGTTTTCCAATCAGTTATTATAAACCCAAGATTATCAAGTTTATCAAGTATAAGCCAGACTTTATCAGGTTGACCAGTATATCCTAGTTTAGAACTACCCAAAACCATCTCAGTATCAATTAATACAGCACCTCTTTTATGCATAAGTTTGATAAATTCAATCCCAGCAGAAACCATTAAATCACCATCTCTTATTTGATCATCATTACACTCGAAAATAGGCTTTCTAACTTCTTTATAAGATCCATATTGACTCAATAACTCCATCTCTAATAAGTAATGAACTCTAGATCCTTTATTATTTGCATAATCACCAGTATAACTCCACTTATCTAATAATTTATCTTGAGCAATTAGATTCATATTACTAAGTTCATAAGACTTATCCAATGTAGGGAATTTATTATAAAATTGCTCTATAACTGTTGATACACTAGGAAAGTTGGATACAACCTTATTATCAATATTCTTAATATAATAGGTATGTGTATCTTCTATAAAAGACAATTCTAATTCATTTTGTCTTTTACTTATTACATCACGAATATCTTTAGATATATAATTTAATTTATCTTTATTTATATCACTCATTTATATAATATATATAAATGAGTGATATGTTTATTAATTTTAATTTATTATATCAGCTCCGATTGATCATCAAGTTGAGTACTAATATCTCTATAATGATCTATATAATTATCCATATAATAATCATAAGTGAACATAAGTTGATTTTTTCTCGTATCATTTATTAATACTTCAGTCGCTCTATTTTCTAAAATCTCTTTATCCTTAATAATAGAAATCGCATTCTCAACGATATCATAATTATATTCAATCATATCCATATTAAATATATAATCATTTAAATCACTATTATATTCCGAATGTAAATTATATATATAAACGTCTAATAAACTAGAATAATTACAACTCCTCTCATTTGCGTATACATCTAAATATCCTAAATGTACTACTTCTGAACTATGTCTATATACTCTATCAAAATGATCAAATTTAAGACTTGTAGAAGATTGAGTACCACCCTCTGGACATCCAAGAATACAGTCACTATCATTTTCATAATTTGATAAAATACCCTTAGCATTAAGAAACTTAAATGTATCTAAATATGGATAATACATATAATCAAATTTAGATAACTTAATATCAATCCTCATTTCTACATTTGATCCAAAGTTAAGAGTATCATAACAATTTTGATTTGACTTAACATTATAATAATTATCACTACCCCATTCTTTAAAATAGAATTGATAACACTCATCATTTATAGTATAGATTCTATCCATAAAATTCACACCATCAGCATGCCACAATAAACACCTACCAATTAATAATCCATCATCATCTAAAGCAACTAACATACTAATGTTATCATTATCTTTATATATGTCAAAGAATTCTTGACAAGAATCATATTTCATACAAGACGACCCAAGTGAACCAGACTCAGAAAGGTAAATATCCTTTAAGTAGTATTTAGATATCTCATCACCTTTAACTATTTTAAAGTTTAGATGTTTTCTAGAGGATACATTCTTAAATAGATTGGAGAATATTTCAACATCTTTTGAAGAGATATTATTAAATAACTTTGTAACAAAACCACCAGGCTTAGAATGATATCTACTCTTAGATGTCCAATATTCAGAATCAACTATCTTATTTTTCCGATCATCTGTTAAATAAGATATCTTAGTTGGATCATCACTTGAAACACATATAAAGTTAACATGTGATTCAACTAAGATATCAATTGGAAGTTCTTTTGATAGAAGTAGATCAGCCACCACCGATTGATCACTAATCTCAACTAATAACTCCCTTAACTTATCTGATATCAAAACTCCGAATGTTGTTATATAACCCATATCTATAATTTTATTTATACAAAAATACTTGTAATTTTTTATGTTAAATTCCTAAGGATTCTAAAATTTCATTTCTAATTGAGAATTGAGTAATCTTCATTATTCTATCAGTCTCATTCTTAATTATATGAGAATCTTCTTTGTTGAATATTTTTAGATAGTTTTGTAATACCCAAAATGCGTCTATTGTAAAATCATCACTTGGTTTAATATTTGTTATTCTTTCTGATCCAGTATGTAGTAAAAGGTTTTGCTCAGGTGTGAATTTTATACCTTTATCTTTTAAATAACTAACCGAGTTTTTAAATGTGTCAAATTTACGGTGGTTTACTTTAGGTACATTACCTTCACCCAATATAACATCTCTTATTTTTGAGAACTTAACTCTATGACCAACTAATGATTCTAATGATTCGATCTGTTCATTAAATGTTTCACCGTTTAATCCAATACTTACTTCTTCTGCTGATTGAGTAACTCCTCTGGTGTGTCTTTTACTTAAAGATAAATTACTTACATTTGAGATCATATAAAAATTATGACTATTTGAGAATAAACCAGAGTTGAATCCTAATCTTCTACTTCTATCACTTGAGTTTAGTATATAGAATGATTTTAAAAACGTAACACCATTTATATCTATCTCATCTGACAATAGTTCAAGATATTGTCTACCTTTAGTTAATTCAAATCTATATTTTGAAATTTTGAAGTTTTCTTCAATTAAATCAATTTTATTGATTATATACTTACTTATATCAAATATTTCATAAATATTAGAAACTACGGTTGTGTTTATAACTCTATCATTATATTTTGTCACAACAGTCTCACCAACTTTAATAATTTCAAGTTTAGAGATCTTATCAATTAGTTCTGATTTTTTATATTCTAAATATCTTTTCATAGTATCGATTTTTAACAAAGATATAAAAGTTTTTAATATATACATAATGAAATTTCACAATTATATTGGTTTTATCAAAGATGGTCTTATTAAAACACAACCATCCGAAATTGTGTTGAATAAGACTTTCATATTACCTAATAATATAATATATAAAATAAATACTATTGATAATGTTATAAATTTTCAGATATTATATTTTAATAAATTATCAGATATATCTAAAACATTTGATGCTATTGAATCATATTTCATTAACATGATGGGTTGGTTTCCATCAAATGTTTTAGTTACTAACCTTAGTGGTATGTCCAATACTATACAATATAATATAATAGAGACTATTTAATTAAAACTATGTATTATATTGATAGTGTAAATATTTCATTTGAGTCTAAATTTGATATTGTATCTAATATACCAGATAAGTTATATCATTTATCAATTTTAGAATTTAAAAACTCAATTTTAAAAACTGGTATATCTCCTAAATCAAAAAGTAAAATATCATATCATGATAGTAGTATATATGTATGTAAGGATATATCGGATTGTAAATTACTAATAACCAATATGTTGATGGTTTATACACAACAAAAGTGGTCTAATCCAAAAAGTAAAATAAATGATAAATGGATTATATATGAAATTGATACAAATGGATTAGATCTAAGTCTATATGTGGATCCAAATTATCCAAATGGTTATTATACACTTACTAATATACCTAGTTATAATATAAAGGTTATTGATGAGGAGTGAAAAATTTCTACTTGATAAAACTAATTATCTTTTCTTTAATACCAGATTGTTTAATACCTTGAGAACTTTTAGAAGTTAAAACAAAATTTGATAATCCATCATCACCACCTAAAAGTAAATCATCAATAGCAACCCATTTAGTTACTTCCGTATTATTTTTTAACCAATCTTTAATTTCAATAATTCGATACTTAGCCAATTCCTCCAATGTATAATAATTTTTATCATACTCAAGTTTAATAATAGGCGTTATATCAATTGGTTCTTTTATAACACCATACATAGTAAACATCTCTTTAAGTTCATCTAACGTACAATATAATTTCCAATCAGAACTAACAACAATATCAGCTCCAGTTTCTTCTAATATTGAATTAAGTAGTTTAACAGATTTAATATCAAAATCATCCATTTTGATATATGATGGTATATTACTACTATCTTTAAATTTATTTATATAATTCTTAATTTTTTTCGATCGACTTCCCCAATTGTTACTCAAACAAACAACTCCATCATTATCTAAAAATATTATACTTTTCATATCACAAAGTTAATAATTCTTCCACAAACTTTCTAATTTTGATTTACCTTTCTTATTATTATTTTGTGTTTTTATTTCGATATCAACTCTAACCCAACCATTCTCAATCAAAATATCATACTTATCATTATTATAACCACTTACTAATAATTTAGAATTTTTAACACTTAAAATAGTTTTTAAGAATATATCTTGTAAATTATCATCCATATCATGTTTATATCCACCTGATGACCTCGTAGATAATACATAAGGTGGATCTAAATATTGAAAAGTATTTTCTTTATCCCACTTTTTTATTAAATTCAAAGCATCTCTATTATGTATAATAACAGAACTCAATCTATTATGAACATCATATAATCCATCAATAGATGATAAATAGTCAGATACTGATTTACTCATATTTCTACGAATAACACCAGAGGTAGATATACCACCCATCCCATTAAAAGATGTTCTGTTATAATAAAAGAACTTATAAGCTCGATTCAATAGATTTAAGTCACTCTTTAAGTCTTTACCATACTCCTTTAACAAATCCTCCGAAAACGGCGTTAGATCACACAATTCTTTAAATTCAGAAAATAGTTCTTTATCAATTAAGACTTTAAATAATGAGTATATATTTTGATCTAAATCATTTATAACCTCAACAGGAGATCTATCTTTATGAAATAACATAGCACAACTTCCACAGAAAGGTTCTATGTAATTCATTTTAACATAGTCTTCTGGGAAGTGTTCTATTATTTTATTAGCAAATCCATTCTTACCACCAAAATACTTTATTGGACTACGCATTATAATTCATAATCAATAATTCCTCTCCCATATTCTGACTAACTCCTTTTTTAGCCGCAGATGCCTTAGCAAAAAGTTTTTTCTCCCAAACATATTCATCCTTTGGTAACCACTCTGATAGTAAAGGAAAGTCATAATAAGATAATGACCATTTACCTTTCAATGTTTTTAAGGTATCAGCTAATCTTAAATGGTCATTAACATCAAAATCATGATTAGAGTAATAATTTTCAGTTTTCCAATATGGTGGATCCATATAAAAATATGTCGTAGGTGAATCATATTTTTCTAACAAATTTTGAAAATCCATGTTCTCAACATTTGTTATAGATTCAAATAACTTATGATATTTACCATTATTCAATTTATTTTTAAATGATGTAAATTTAGAATGATATTTACCCTTTAAGTCAATAAACTTTGATGTCTCCGGTTTTGATCCAGAGAAAACTTGAGTTAAAACATAAACATATTTAGCAGCCGCTTCATAGTTTTCATCACCTATTATAAATTCATCAGAAAATATTTCTTTTTGAAAATTGTTAAAGTTTTCTTTACAAATCGGATCAGTCGGGAAAACTCCCTTCTCCTGAACTACCAATTTATTACACTCATCTAATAATCTCTGATGATCTCTAACACATTTAAATAGATTAGCATTAAGTGGATTGAAATCATTATAAACTATTGTTTTCAAATTTGGATAATTATCCAAATCCATGTTAAAAAAACACCAAAACATACCAGAGAATCCCTCTACATATGTTTCCATATTTTTATCATAGAATGGGACTATCCATTTACCTATACGACTCTTACCACCTATATAACTTACCATATTTATTTAATTTATTTCTATAATTATAGACGAATAAATATAGAAAGTTTAATTATAAGAATTCTTTAAATTTATCATACCACTCATCCCAAATAACATCAACATGAACATTATCACCATCAACATTAATAAGATAGTTTATATTTTCATTTTTGAGTTTGTCATTCCATTTAATACATTTATTAATATTAACTTCATCAAATTGCCATGATTTAAAGGATCCCTTATTATTTAATGATTTTGGTATAGTTAACAGAACTTGAAAAGCTTTAATAGTTTGTTTAAAATCATTGACATCATTCCAACGGTGATTAATCTTATTTTTAAAGATATACAAAACAATATTACTCATTCCTATTAAGTGATCATTTGTTGTTTCAACACCATTATAATCCATTTGATAAGGAAGTTTATAAGATGCCTCTTTAACATTATTATCAAATATAATCGGATTTCTCAACCCACTACAAAATGACCTAATTAAATTGGTATTTTCTGAAAATTGATCCATTGAATTTAGTAAAGTTTTAGCTATAGTAAATTGATGTTCCCACTTCTCTGATGTTCTCATATTATTTTTAATTATTATATGTTAAATATACATTAAAGATTTTAATAAAACTAATATATAGTAAATGAAATTAGATATAAATGAAGTTTATCATAAATATATAATAAAGATAGTTATATTCGCATTATTCACATTTAAAGGATCACTAAGACAACCTTTAGTATATAAACAATCTGTTTATTCATTTGTTAGAAAAAGATTACCCTGGGTAATTAATCTAGAAATAGACACAGGTGAAAGATTTAGCAAATGCCAAGAAAGAAATATTATAATAGATGAAATTTTAAGTGGTATTGAATCAAATTATATGACCAAAATAAAAATAACTTTTACAACACCACTTAAAAAAGTAACAATGAATATAGATTTAAAAGATGAAGATAAATATTCATCTTTTATATATTCATAATCATTATAATTTCATATTTGTAATTCTATCACGTAGATCCGCAGCTATTTCATATTCCTCACGTTCAATTGCATCATTCATAAGATGTTCTAAATCTTTTATCGAAGTTGGATTTCTCTCAACATCCTTATCAACCTCATCATTATTCAATTTGGGTTGAGTCCCATCATCATTTATTACAAATCCAACAACTTTCAAAACATCCTCACTAATTAATATAGGACAATTATATATTAATGATAGTGTTAAAGCATCACCAATAGAACATTCAAAATCAATTTCATCAGTACCGATTTTTGAATTTGTTGTTATTATTTTAGAATAAAAGACACCCTCTACTATTGAGTGTATGTAAACCTCACGTATATCAATATTAAATTTATCAAATATTGATTTAAATAAATCATGTGTGGATGGTCTTTTAGATTTAATATTCTCAAATTTAATACCAACCTGTTGAGCATCACCCGGATTTAAAACAATAGGTACTTTTACATTACTTCCGACCTCAGATAAAACTACTATATAAGATCCTAATTCAGATTGACTATAAGACAATCCCATTATTTTTAATTCACTTTTTTTCATATATTTTTTTTAGATATCATAATTTAAAAAAAGGGATAATCATATAGATTATCCCTTTTTTATTTACTTAGTACTTGGTTCTCTACCACTCAAGTTGATCTTTTTCATCACTCTCAAAAGATCTTCAAACTCTAATAAGAAACTTTTCATTTTACTATTACCAATACCAATGTCAGCAACGTTATCTAAAATCCATAACAAATAAGCTGTTTTCTCATCATCACCAACGTTCTCTAAGAACTTAACAATATTTTTCAATTGTTTCTCATCCAATGTGGTAATATCAACTTCTTTTAAGTTTTGAATCAACTCAGAGTTCTTATCTCTGTTATATTTAGCCAAATCTTTCTTAATACTGTCATATCTATTAATAACATCTTGAATGTTGATATTTATCATATCTTCACAATACTGTAAGAACTTAATAGATGATGCTCCAATATATCCATTTGCAACCTCTCTCAATAATGGAATGAAATCTTTTGGTGAAGATTCGTGACCAAAGTTTGAACTAATAAACTTAGATAACATTGTCCAAGATCGTGGAGTAGCGTATGCCTTAGACCCATCTGATCCAGTCTTATACATTTGCTCTGGATGAGTTTTAATAAAAGATGTAATCATACTGTGACAGTTCTCATTAGCATAATCTTCCAACCATTCAGTAGGTGATAATGTGTGATTTATATGTACCAATCTGTTATTAAGTGCTGAATCAAATTCTTCTACATCTGTTCCATCTTCATCACCAAGATTCCCTGAGGACATCATAAGGACATTTTCATTGAACTTAAAGTTCATACCAATCTCACGTTCAAGTAATATTTGTAGAGCGGCATTTCTAACTTGTTGTGATGCTCTATTTAACTCTTCAAAGTGAATGATTGTTGGTTGTTTATTTGCTTCAATAGCCCAACGTGGTACAACAAAGTCTAAACATTTTACTGATACTCCATCAACTTCAACTTCTGAAATAGATGGATACAATCCCACATCAGTTTCATCAATCATACTTAATCTAATATCAACATATCTAAATCCAGCCTTTTCAGCAATTGATCTACCAATAGCAGACTTAGCGACTCCGGGTTTAGACGTGATGTTCAAAACACCATACTTTGCCCACATAATTGCAAAATATTTCTTTTCTTTTACTGTTAAGGTTGGTAGTTTTTCAACTAACCACTCTGGCATCATTCCATCAGACTTCACTTCAGTTACACTCTTCATACTTTTTTTTTATTTATTATTATAATTATTATTTTTCTTCTACAAAGATACTAAACATTTTCAATTCTCCAAACTTTATATTGATAATTTTAAATATTTTTTGAAGACTTTAATTCAGTTATTTTCGTTTCTTCTACAAAGATAGAACATATTTTCAATTACACAAACTTTATATTGATAATTTTAAATATAATTTTTTGAATATTTTATACTACCACAATCCCATATTACATTAAATCCCCTATTATACATTATTTCTTTTTCGGTTAGAATTTTATCATAACCTTCCCTAACTAATTTATCCTTTCTAAAATTAAATCTATGTTTTCTTTTAACTTCCTTTGAATTAAAATACCAATAGTTTATTGGAGTATTTGAAACAAATTTGAAATTATTTTTAACATAAACATTATCACCCGTTGACCAATCTCTATTTATATAAGTGATCAATTCATCAGGATTATTACTATTCTCGAAATTTTTCAATAGTTTAGAAAATGATCCAATTACACTAGTATTTAATTTATTACAGAATCTATATAATTCCCACTTACCATTAATCGAATTTGTACCTAAACACCTTCTGAATTTACCAAATGTCATTATACTAACTAACTCATCATTATAAAATAAACCTATATTAAAAGAGGATTTAATTGATCCTTGTAAATGATTCATATCTAGAAAGATAGATGATTCCTTAGAACTTATTACCTTTATTATACACTTCCTTGCATATATTTTAGTATTATTAAGTCCTAAAGTATTAATTAATCTACTTTTAACTATATCTTCCTTATATAACCAATCATCCTCCCAAATATGTATTAGATTTATTCCCTTTTTTATTGAGTTGAGTTTTTTATCAATATGATAATTTTTATCTTTATATAGTTCAGAATGCCAATAAAGTCCGTTAAATTCAATTGCGACATTTTTATCCTTTATTAGAATATCAATTTCTTTACCATCTAATATTAATCTATCATTCTTTATCAAATCTAATCCAAGACTTTCCACAAATTTTGATATTTCATTCTCAGATCCCAATTTATAAGACTGTAATGGATTACAAATTAAACAAGGTTCTACTTTATATCTAAAGTATCGTAATCTAAGTAACTCATTCTTTATTTCATATGATCCATTACACTTATCACATTTTATATTAAAAGTACCCTCTTCTATAATAGATATATTTAAGTCTGGATAATTATTATCTATCATACTTTTATATTTAACACTTCTAGATAAAAAGACTTTATTCATCAAAATCTCACTATTCCCAGTATATTCAACTCCATGTCTATCCAACATGGACTTTCTCTGCTTATTATTTACAGTTTTATTTTGAGTTGGTGATTTAAATCCATATTTTGAAATATTCGTCTCCATCTGTTTATTTTTAACAGATTCGAGTTTTGAAGTATGATCAACTCCATATTTTTTAATCGTATTAATCTTTCTATTAATCAATAGAGATGGTAGTGAAAATATAGAAGCACATTTTCTCGAACAAAAATTATTATACCCTTCTTGAAAACCTATAAATCTTCTTTCAACAATATTACACTGAACACATTTAGGTATTTCTTTTAATGAATTAAGATAATTATAAATAATATTAGAAAATTTCAAATCTGATATATTATTATCAATTATAAAGTATTCTATTTTTTCATATAATTCTGGTAGATTATTTTTAACCCAACTAGATCTTAATTTATTCTTGTTTAATTTACCATTATCATAAAATATTTTCATATTATATATATCCGAGTTTCATTCCTTCCTATTGTTCAATCTTATCATTTATGATATTATAGATAGGTCTACTATCCTTCTGATAGAAGATTGTCTGATTATTGATTATCAGACAATCTTCTTATAGCTCTACCTAGATCAAAATCATTAGGATACTTTTTAACTAAATCAAGATCAGACATATTTGATCTAATTAATCCACCGAGTTCAAAATCATTTAGATTTAAATTAATATATTCCGAAATAATATCCATTTTTAATTTATCTAACATATTTCTAATTTTTAGTTTTAAAATAAAGAATTTATTAATTATCCCTTTATAATCTCAACGTTTCTAACTGCTAACACTGGTTTAACAGAATCGAATATTTCATTTATATCACCATATTCTTTAAGTCTATCGATTGTTCCTTTAGATATTGAATATGTTGTAACTGCTTTGATAATTTTTTCTTTATCACTCTCTTTAATATCATCACATTCACCAATAGCTGATTCAATAAGTGATGTGAGAATGTCACCATATTTCACCATCATAGCATCATCAAAAGAGAAGATAGTTTTCTCAGTAACAATATCATCACCATAAGTTTCTTTTAGATCATCTGCTTTGTCTTTTACGATACTAATATACTTATCAGTTGCTAAAAACATAATAGATGCAGTATCACCATCTTCATTCTCCTGAACAATCATAACGGTATCAGGATTTTTACCATCCTTCTCATACAATTCAACCCATTTATCTTTGGATAAACATTTTAACTCCTCTGTGATTAGATCAGCTTTAGATTTACTAGTTTTCAAGATATCTTGTAGTTTCTCAAGCTCTTGAACTTGAGAAAAGAAATCTTCATCATCAACAACCAATCTCACGATCTGTTCAGTTTTTTTACTAGTTTTAACTGGGGTTGACTTTTTTGCTTTTGAAAATAATGACATTTTATATAAGTTTTAAAATTAAAATATGATTCTTTGTATCTAAATCGTTCCTAAATCACACACTACAAATATACGAAATTTTTATTAATAAACAATATTATTAATAAAAATATTATTAATAAAAATATTAATAATCATCATCTCCGTCATAGTATCCGAAATCTTCATTATCATTATCAACATCATCATCATCATCATCTTTATCTAAGTAAGGATAAATATCATTATCTTCAAATAATTCTATTAATCTACAAACATCTTTATCTTCCAAATCCAGATCTTCAATTTTAAATACATCAGTAGATAAATCTAAATCATATTCAATTTTACCCTCTGATTTAAATATATCAAGTTCTTTTAAAATAGATTTCACATCTAAACATTCATCAATTATATAGTAATTAAATAGTTTCATTTTTATATATTATTTTTTATTTAAAATTCTAGAGATTTCAGTTTCACTCATTCTTTTAGAATCATCATTTACTGAATATTGACTCATTATTCTAAATCCTTTACTATTATCAGAATATGTAATATCTAAATAATATCCATCACACATAACCCTTAATATAGTATCAGATATTAATATTGGTATAACTTCTGACCTCTCACATAAATCAAAGTTACTAATATCTTTAATAAAGTTCCAATTCTCACTCTTATAGAAACTCAATCTCAAAAGTTGTATAAACTTATTCTCTCTTTGAAAAACTTCATTCTTTCTAACACCAAAGACATCTTTATAATTAAATCCAATAGTTGAATGAAAGTCAACTTCAGTCAACTCAAATCGACTCCTTATACTTTTAAGTTTAGAACTATTACAAACAACATAGAATGATGTATTTTCATTCTTCTGTGATCTACCAACCCCAATTAATTTTAAATCATCTATAGGATATTTTAATATTGGATCTAATGAATTAATAAACTTATCAATCCCCATGATTTTAGAAATCCTATTATAATCAGCAACATTTATCACTGTTATGTGATAACTCCCACCATCTCTTTTTATTTGATTCTCAGTAAATTTATTATAATCTACATCTTCTAATATATCCTTTAAATCATTTAGAAATTTATCAATTATTGTATGTGGTAAATCAATACCCAGATAATTATTACCTATTATATCTTTTAAATGTTTTATGTAGTAAATCATAAACTATATATTGATACATCTAATTCCTCATTAAACTTTTTCATATTCTTAATTATTTAGATATAATTTTATTAAACCATTTTTTATCAAAACTCCCAGTTATAATTTTCTTATCACCAAATTCAATTGTATCATCATATAATATTCCAACATTTATATTACGAATTTTATCCATTATTATTTCAACATCAGAAATCTCAGCAACCTCATCCAATATCTCATATATATGACCCTCAATCTTATCATTAATAATTACTTTTAATTCTTTACGGAAATTATTAGATGACTTACGATCTGAAAACAAACCATAATAAGGATAAGAATCAGAATCTCTTAACTTAACTGTTATTGATTTTGTTTTATGATAAAGAGAAAATAAATCATCTTTTTGAATAACACCATTCACCATTTTAATAACATTACCATCATAACTCATTTTAAAAGTACCATTAGCTTTCACTAAGTTAGTTTTAATCTCACCAATTTCGAAATCACTCAAAAATGCATTTAGTTCTACCTTTATAGATGTTATTGGCTTTACTTTAAATTCTCTAAAATCATCTGTTAAAATGATATATGATACACCATTTAATTCACCAATACAAAACTGATTAGAAAATTCATAAATTTCATCCTTATGATCATCATCATCAGGTTTAATAAAGAAATCCGTATTCTCATTCCACCAGTCACTAAATTCATTCCAATCATCTAATCCAGATTTAAAATCTGATAAACTAACATCAAATTTAAATGGTTTAAAATGATTAATATCATCAGAATCAAAATCTTTTTTCAAAAGATTATATGTTTTAATTGTTGGACTAAATCTGAAATTTATACTAAATTCTAAAGGACTTATTCCATTCTTCCAGTTTTTAACAAAATCCTTTGCAGTATCTTCATTATAAAATTTATAATCTCCATAAGATATAGTAGCTATAGGTTTATAGAATTCAAGTGGTTTATATATATTACCCGCCGAATATTTATTAGAAGAAAAAATCATGTTATAATGTAAATTTTCAATTTTATTAGCAGAGTCAATCCATTCTTCTCCAACTTCCTTATTATTTCTCTGATTGATCCATTTTACACCAGATCTTCTAATTAAACCCGGACTCAACTCTTCATTAAACTTTTTTAGATATTTCATAAAGTATATATTACTTTTTTAATATATACTTTATGAAATATCTAAAATTTTTTGAAAGTTTTGAACAAAATAATAAATCAGGTGATTTAATAACAGAAGATGATATAATTGAATGCATAAAAAGAGATGGTAATGTTTACGCAACTATTGTACAAGAAATACCTAATAATGATCCTGATGAACCATTAAAACCGAAAGATATTCAAGATGACTTAGTTACTATTGAATATGATAATAAGATAGGATATGTTAAATTAGATGATATTGAAAAAATTGATTAAAAATAAAAACACGAGTTACCTCGTGTTTTTAAATCTACATTTTTAATAACTTCTATTTTGTGTTCTCAACTAAGATCTGTTTAACCTTATTATTAGATTTACCAATAGGACATTCAACACCCACTGAAATAATTAAAAGTTTACCTTTTAATTTAGATAAATTTAATGTATCAGTATACCCATCTGTTAATAACACCGTGTTATACTGATTGAAATTATCAACAACATAATTTATACCAGATTGCATCACAGTACCACCTAAACCTGCTATCTTAATTGTTTCCAATTGTCTTTTACTTTTAATGTTTTCAACCCATTTAATCTCAGTATCAGACTCAATCAAGTTAATCTCAATATCACTTCTATATACAAATGATAAAACTTTTTCAAATGTACCTTGTCCACCCATACTACCAGATGTATCCAAAATTACATTAATCATTGTTTTAACCTTTCGATTACCTTTAAGTCCTGAGATCTGTCTTCTATTTGGCTTAATAATTGTCTTCTGTTTGGTAGTACCGAAGATCATATTAGAAACAGCTCTTTTTATTTCTTTTAAGTAATCTTTTCGTTTCTTACGAAGTTTATTCAATGTTTTCTCAACATTACCAGCTTCAAGTCCACGAGATGATAATCTATCCATAACATCTTTAATCATACCCTCTCTCATCTCCTCAGGTACATCATCACTGATATGTTTATCTAAATACTCACCAGTTCCTTCTTCGTAATCTTGAAAGATTTTTTCCTTTGACCAAGTATCTAATCCTCCGCCTCCACTTTTAGGATCTTTACCATAAGGACCATATGATGGTTTTCCACTAGAATCACTTCCACCCTCTGATCCACTTCCGTCACAATCATCACATGATTCTCCATCACCTTCTCCTTCTCCTTTTTCGGATTTATCTCCTTCTCCCTTCTCGCCTTTATCTCCTTTTTTAGATTTATCACCAGAACCATTACAAGACTCACACTTATTATCTTTGGATTTATTTTCTTTATCCCACTTATCTTTCTCATCTTTCATCCACTCATATAACTCCTCAAAGATCAACTTACCAGTATATTCTTTCGGAACAAATAGAGCCATATTCTTACCATCTGGTGATTTAGGAATCTCAACAAATGAATGTGAAATATCTTCCCAAATAATATGATTAATAATCATATCTTGAACAATATTTGAAAGTTTATGATCATATTGACCAGTTACAGTTCTGCGAGGGTGGTCGAATAGTAAATGGAAATCCTCATGTAATGTTATAAAGTTAACTTCCTTTTGTGATAAATTCTCTAAAAATTTTGGAGAATAGTAGAAATTCATACCTTTACTTGTTATATTGACTGCACATGTACCAATAGAGTCTTGTTCATGAAAAGACACATGTAGGTTAAATTCCCCATAATAAGGAAGATTTACTTTTGTATCGATTAACATTGTTTGAATACCATTCAGTAACTTCTCGTGGATATTTTTAATTATCATAATTTTTATTTAGATTTTGAATATATTAACAAATATAAGGATTAAACTTTAATAAACAATATTAATTTTCATTTTAAAACAATATTAGATTTATTAAATATCAATATTGATTATAAAAGTAGGCATTAATATTTAATAAAAGTCTAATAGGGAGGATTTGTTTTAATATATATAATATGATAGTAGATAAAGAAATTGAAATTAAGATAGCAAAATATAATATAGATCATTATAGACAATTCTTTGATGTTAAATTAAAAGACCTAATTAAGATCAATACTGAAATACATTTACAAAAGTATAGTAATATAAAAGTTAATGTTAAATGTGATATTTGTCAGATTGATAGGTATATAAAGTTCCAGTCTTATACAAAGAATATAAATTCTAATTTAAATCACCCAATTTATACTTGTGATAAGTGTTCTCATATAAAATTAAAAGATTTTAATAAAATTAAATATGGTTGTGAATATTACTCACAACATCCTGATAGAAATGATAAAGTCAAAAAGACTAGCATTAAAAAGTATGGAGTTGATCACTATTCTAAAACTGATGAGTTTAAGGAAAAGATAAAAGATACGAATTTGGAAAAATTTGGATATATATCAAGTAATAATTTTAAAGATAAATCCATAAAGAAAAATTTGGAAAAAATTTATACTATTTGTAACCCAATTGGATCATCATCTTCTATAAAGGAGAAAATGTTATTAGAATATATTACTTCTGTATACCCAGGTGAGATTATTAATACATATCGAGATAAGTTAGAAATTGATATTTATCTACCAGAATTAAAAATTGGATTTGAGTTCAATGGGTTGTATTGGCATTCTGATAAATACAAAGAAAAGAGATATCATCTAAATAAAACAAATCATTTTAAAGATAAGGGAATAAGAATAATACACATTTGGGAAGATGACTGGGATCAAAAAAGTTTGATAATAAAAAGTCAAATTAAAAATTGGATAGGATTAACTACTAAAAGAATATATGCAAGGAAGTGTATAATTTCCGAGATTAGTACAACACAGAGTGTTGACTTTTTAAATGATAATCACATACAAGGCAGAGATAGAAGTAGTAAGAAAATAGGTTTGTTTATTGATACTAAATTAGTTAGTGTTATGACTTTTAATAAGTTAGAGGGTAGAAAGAGTCTTCAAGTAGGTGAGTGGAATTTATCTAGGTTTTGTAATTTATTGGATACTCAGATTGTTGGTGGTTCTTCAAAACTACTTAGTTATTTTATGAAGAAATATAATCCAAGTAGGATTATAAGTTATGCTGATAAAGATTGGTCTGTTGGTGGATTATATTATAATATTGGATTTACTAACATAAATGAATCTATTCCTGATTATAAATATGTTGTTAATGGAGTCAGATCTCATAAACAAAATTTCAAAAAGAGTAAACTAGGAATAGAAGGTATGTCAATAACTGAGAATGATCATATGAATAAATTGGGACATTATCGTATATGGGATTGTGGTAAAATAAAATTTGAGTTAAAAAGAAATACCAACTCATAAATAAGTTAGTACTTTCTTTTTAATTTAGTTATTAATCTAATATTTTACCTATTCTTTTATTCCTAACTTCTATTTTATCAAGAGGGTCTCTTAACTTATTACCATTTTTATCAACTATATTATCAGTTTCGATATATTTATCACCAGTTTCTTCTATTAATTTAATCAAATCAATATTAGTTGTTTCCTTATCATCAAATATATCAAATATTTCCATAACTTCTTTCTCAAACTTTTTAAAGTTATAAACACTTATTGTATCATCAAAAGGATATTTATCAAGTGATAATGTCAATAAAAGATACAAATCTCTTTTATTCAATTTCATCATGTTATCATATTGATCAAATACATTTAGGTTCTCAAATATTTCAACAAATTCATCTGATACTAAAATTTCACTTTCTTTAATTTCTTCCATTTTTATATTTATATTAACAAATATAAGTATTAAATTTAATTAACAGTTATCAATTTAAGATATTATCAATTCTATTATTTCTACTCCAAGTAATTTTATCAACATCAGCTATAATTGTTTTACCATATTTTATAACTGAAGTATTTATAGAATTTATTTCGGTTATTTTATATTTTATAGAATATTTATCACAAAACTTATCATAATCATAATCAATAACCATATAATCTACTGATTTATCATCCTTTAATGATATTATATCACCAATTTCATACTTTAAAATTTTCACCTCTGACCCATCAGCATTATAACCCCAAATTAAAGAGAAGAATTCAATTGAATTCTCAATTATATAACAATATAACATTATTGATGGTAAAGATCCTTTAAAATTGTAAGTAAACTGTGTATATTCTTTTTTTAATATTTTATGATTAAATTGATTTTTATCAACAACAATCGAATCATCAAAAATCAAAGGATGTTCACCATTCACTTTATTAGTATACTCCATCTTTTTTAATAAATCAAATATTCGATTGAAGTCATCTATTCTATTAGATGATATTGAGAATGAGAATGAATATTCAATAAAAGGTATAACTAAATCACCTTCAGGAAAACCTTTTTTATAAAACATTAAGTCACAACTAAGTCCATGTGATGGTTTTGGTGATATCCAAAAGTTTAAACTATAAGAATTAGTAACATTATTATTAGGTAATCCGATTGAGTTCACGGAAGATATATTAGATAATGATAATTTATCATTCCATTTCATTATATAACTATCATTAAGTTCCATCTTTTTATTCATAAACTATTTATATTTCTATCTATACCTAAATAAGTATCATAAGTTTTAAAATTCAGTTAGTAAGTATATTATTTAATATCATTTCCCTATAATCTTCTTTATTTAAAAAGAAGGTATTAAAGTCAGTAATAGAAATTCTATAATCAACACCATCACAAGATTTTACTAAAGTATAACTTGTACTAAAAACACACTCATACCAAAATCCGGTTTTCCATCTAATATAACTCTCATCACACCATTTATTAAAAAAGGACTTTTTACAATATACTCTATCAATCATTTAATATCTTATTTAATTTTTCCTCTCTTAAATCTTCAATTGATTTAAAGTACTTAATATAGTCTTTAAGAGTAATAAGAAACTCTAATTTCACAAAAGAACTATTATTCACACTTACTTTATTAAAAATAAAATTAGACTCAATATAAAATAAAACTCCTCCTAATTTCTCAATTTCAGTAGGTTCTCTACCATTATAAAACTCACCTTTTGTCCACCTAACCTTATCAATAATGAAGAAGTTTCTTATACATAAAAATTTCAAATTTTATTTTAATTTTATTTTAGAACCATATAAAATTCCATAACTAATATATTTACAAATATATTAAATGTTTAAACAAAATTAATATTTTAGATAAAATATTAAATATATATAATATATGAAGATTAAACATAAAGTAATTAAAGAATTTCAATTTTTATCAAATGATAAAAAAATATTCATATTGAATCCAAAAACTATTCTAATAGAATATAGATATGAGGTTAAAGGAGAATCTATTAATATTGATAAGGATATAATTGATAACAACCCAGAGTTCTTTGAGGTTTTAGATTGGAGATCAGAATTATTAACTTTTATAAAATTTAATAAGATACCACAACCTACTATCATAAGTAAGAAATTGATGCCTTTCTTCGAAGAATTTATTTTATCATCAAGTGAGAATATAAATAGAGTTGATAATATTGAAGAACTTAAAAGTATTGAAAAGAGAGAGTTTGATTATAAAAATGATTTAAAATATTTAAATGAATTAAGAAATAAAATAGATTTAGATCTAATTAATTTATCAGATAGAGAAAAGTTATTAGATGATAGAACACCACATAAAGGTGAAGACATTGATATCTTACTAGACTCTTTATCAGATAAACTAAAATTCTCATTTAATATACCAGGATTAGAACATTATGAGGTAGCTGTTAAACTAAAAGTCGATAATGAATTTTCTTTATCCATTCTTTTTAATGAATTAAGAGATGAAATAAGAGATTTTAAAAATAAAACTTCATAAATTATATTATGGAGTTTTTAAGTTTATTTTTCAATTTAAGTAGTTTAAAAATTTTATTATCATCTAATAAGAATTTATATCGATTCTTATCTATCCAATTAACATTATTTATGTTATGATTACAATGTTTAATATATTGAACTAAATATCTTGTTTTAAGAGGCGTTATCGCATCAAAGTCCATATTCTCAAAATCATCAAATGATGATCCGCTTTTCTCCAAAACTTTAGTCATATTATTCTTAGACTTACACAACTCTTTGATTATATCATCATTTGAATAATTCTGATCATAAAGATCATCTACTTTCTTATCAATTACTCTCTCTATTTGATCCCTTTTCATATAACAAATATATAAAATTTAATTGAATTAAAAATGGAGCGTGTATAATAATTATATATACATAATAAAATAATATTAAAATAATGGCAACAACACCACTTTTTAAATCTTTGAAATCAAACGGAACTTCTTTTTATGCTTTTCCTGGAGCAGCTGAGGATATATCAGCAGCTTACCAAAATTCTAATTATAAAATGTATTTTTCTAAGTATGCCTTAGTTAATTTACCAAAGAAGATAAATTCTAGTACACAATCAAGTGCAGTTTGGGATTTTTCAAATACATTTAAAAAATCTATAAATTCAGTTGATGCCGCAAATTTTAGCGACTCTATGATTGAATCTTTGAGAAATTATGTAGCTAATCAAGAAACTGTTATAAGAGAAACTAGATTAAATAATAACCAATATTATTATGATACAAATGCTTTATCTACAACAACCGAGAAAATATTTCTTAAATGGTGTAAGAATTTAGGAGCAATTGATTTCGAACCAGCTATACCAGAAGATGAGTATTTTAGTAACTTAGGATCATTTCAAAGAAATGACCCTAATGATGATTCTTACTTTCCTGAGTATTTATGGAAAGAAAGAGAAGTTATTCAATGGGATTCTATAAACTTCTATCAAACTGCGATATCACCATATGATCAATCTAATAGATTAGAAATTGAGTTTAACGGAGAAACAAATTTCAGAGTTGGTGATCATATTAGATTATTTAATGTTAGTAATTCACTTATTTACGGACAGTTAGGTGCAGATGACTTAAATGATAGTAGAACTGAAGAAGGTATGAAAATAAATATTTTACATATCGAACCATCTACACCCACACAAGGACAGAGGATTGTAGTTGATATTAGATCAAATTTAGGACTTAATGAAGAATTTGATGGACAATGTGAATTAATTTATAATAGATTATTTCAATATATTGGTGAAGTAAATGGTATATCAAATGTACAAGAAGCTAATAGATCATATACAGAGGTTTATGCTCACATACCAGATCATACCGGAATGACACCTGATATATTATTTAGAACTAGTTATGATGTTAACTATTCACCAAATCTAACATTCCCTATTTTACCAAGTCAGATACAACCTGAGATATTGGGATCAGAATTATTTAATTCACCAATTGTTAGTTCTCCACAGAACTACCCAGGATCTTATTTTGGACAATTTGATACATTAGATTTCACATACACAACATCTACTGGTGATTATTTAAGAAGAAGTGGTGATTACTTTGGTGTTAGTGGTGATATAAATAATATAACTGTAAATCCATCAACATTAGATGGATTAGGATTAGATTTTAATAATAATCACTATGTTAAAATGAACATAGTTAATAGAGTTTCAACTAACTTTGATCAGTTTAATGCTTTAGAGGTAAATAACACACCTCCAAATGATTTTGAGTTTAATGCTATACTTTGGTATTATACAGTTGAGGATGATAATGGATCTTCTGCTACTAATTTATATGGAATATCATTCTTAGATAACCCAGATAATAATGTATCAACATCAGATATTGGATTAAAGTTTCCTACTTATAAGAAATTAGTTTCAAATGGTAACCAAGACGGTAGTTCATTTGCATTTAGTTTAAATTTAAACTTTAATATAATAAATGAAAATGTTCAAGAATCTTATAACCCAGAAGCTATAAACTCTATGTTTAGTATGAATTTATTTAATTCAGCTATGCAAAAACTATCATCAACAAATGATAGTTTTTTAAATATATTAGCATCTCAAAATGAGATAAAAAGTGATTTAAATAGTTTAAAAGGATTGATATATTCACAAACAGATATATCAACTATTAATACTAAAATAAAAAGTTTGGAAAATTTACTTAGATTATATTCAACCAATCAATTGATATCTTCTTCATCAGTTAAGGTTACACAAATACAAACATCACCACCGACTATACAATTAGATAATATTGATACATCATATTATAAAGTCGATAATTTGAAAACTACCGATCTATATAACGCTCAAGGTATATTACCAATAAATTTAAGTGTTCCTGAAAATAAAAATTGGTTAGTTTATATTCTCAACAATGATGAGGTTTCAATTCCAATTCCAAATAATGATAGATTAACTATATCACTAGATTCAGATTTAGCCTTTAAACAAAGTGTGGAGTTTTATATATCATCAAGTGAGTTTTCTACACAAAATAAAAAGATTGATATTTATATAAATAGTGATTTAAATATATCATCACCTACTGAGGTTTTAATAGTTGGTGATATTGATTTACCTGTTTATTATAATGAAATTACAAATGCTCCTAATTCATCATCAACCTGGTCAAATTTCAATTTCAATATTGATTTTGATAAGGATATATATCTAAAAGTAGGATCGTTGGTCGAATTATCACTTAAAGAAAATAAGTTTATTGTTAATAATTCAATAAATCCAGGTGACTCTTTAGTATTAAATAATTTCTTTTTAGGAACATCATCGGTTTATAATTTCTCCGGTCAATATTTGGTTGATTCTGTTGATCCAACAAACTCAAAAATAACAATAGATTGTAGTAATAATACAAGTCTAAAATCATTTACGAGTAGTCAAAATCAATCGTCTAACTTACCACTACTAATACATAGCTCAACAAGCTCAAGTTTATCAAATACACCATATATTAGCTTAAATAAAGGTAAAAAGATAACTGTTACTAGAATTTCAAATCTTTCAAATAATTTATCCGAAAGATATAGAGTTGATATTAACAACCTTTAAAAAAAGTATTTTTAATTTTAATATATATACTAAAATTAATTAAAACTTATGTCAGTATGTGGATCAAGTTTATTTGGGCCAAGTGCTCAGTATATTAAAACGAATTCAGGTGATTTAATAGCTATTGAAGGATCAAATACTAGAGAAAGGTTAATTCTCTCCGATTTGAGAATACCTTACAAACAAATTATAAAGAGTAGAATTGTTTTAAAAGCAGGTCAAGTAGATTATCTATTAAATCACTTAGGATTAGGTGATAATGCTACTTTTATAGCAATTAAAGCAGTTTATAATAAAAAGTCTGTTTTAGAAACTAACAACTATATAAATTGGTCATATTATAACAACTTATCTAATATACATTCATTTTCAACTATTATGGTTTTAAGTGGAAATTCAACAAATAGAGTTGAGCAAATATACTTAACAAATCCTAATCCCAACTATGATGTACAGATTGAAGTAATGGTTGCTGTTATTGATGATAATTATTCATTCTTTAATGATATAATAACTCAGAATGCTACTACATTTACTGGATTAGAATACACTGATATAGATAGTTATGTTATTGGAGAATCAATTGTAATTTATGATAAAAGTACACCAGTTAGACCACTCATTTTCATAACCATAGATGATATAATCTTAATACAGAGAGAAGGTTCCATATTAACAGTTATCAGTTCAAGTAAAACAGTTTTTCTAAAATTCTTAACAGAAGGTGATGCCGCAGAGTCACAGTCTAGAATAACAAGCGTTATGGAGAACCCAAGTATTGATATAGGTACATTTACATTAGATAATATAGATCCTATTTTATACTTCTTCTCTAAGGTTGGTGGTGTTAATGGAACAGGTAGTTATATAAATTTTAACGGAAGTACCTCAAGTGTTCCTTATAATACAAGTTATGGATTAACATTCTCAACATCTATTAATCTAGGCATATATGGTAGTAATAGTTTAATAGATAAATCGCTTTTATTAGATTTATTAGTAGATAAAGTTATTGATAATAGAGATGGTACTATGAGTATAATATCAGATAATTTATCACTAAGTGTTATTACCGCTACACAATCCGCCGAATTTAATACAATAAGTGCAATAAGTGCAACAGGTAGTTATAAAATGACATTCAATTTCTCTGATATAGCTCTTAATTATCTAGATGGTGTTATTATTAATATAGATATATTTTAAATTAATATATACATTATGATAAAAAGATATTATGAATTTTTAAAAGAATCAGTTTTAAATAAAAGAGAGAATTTTAATTCATTAGGAGAATGGGTTGAATATTTATATGAAAATTTAAAAGAAGATAGATTAGAATATATTAAAAATATAGTAACAAGAAACTTTAATATAAAAGGTGATGATTTATCAGATATTAAATCATATATTAGACTATCAAATGCTATTAATATATTAGACGATAAGATAAAAGAAGAGATAGAAACTCTATTAAAGGATTATCTAGAAAACGGACTAAGTAATGATGATATAGTTATCAATACATCAACTGATTTAGAGAATATAAACGAGTCTGAGATAACAAAAGCTGGTAAAGGTATATTTCACTCATTCTTAAAAACTTTAACAGCCCTGGGTCAAAAAGATAAAGATCATGATATCGAAAATTGTCCTAGTAATTTCTTATTATATTACTTATATGAAAACTTAGAATCTGATAGTGTTAAAAGTATATTTAGTAGATTTAAATCACTAACTCCATATTTAGAACACATAGATTATAGTAAGAATAATGTTAATCTTTATTTCGGTATTAAATGTGATGGTGAATTAGAGTACGGAATTTCATATGATGAACATATACAATTTGGAAGCTTTAAACTATCAAAGAGTGTAATTAATTGGTTTAATAACTTAGAATCTAAATCGGCTTTCTCATTAAAAAGAGAGTTGGTTAATTTATCATCAAATGATATCATAACATTAGGTAGAATTAAGAATGATATGGCTGAATATAATCCAGGTTATCATGAACAAAAATTAAAACCAAAACTAAAAGATAAAGTTTTTAGTTTTGGATATCAAGGTGTTGGTAAGTGGGATAATGGATCAATGGATCAAGGAGAGTTTATTAATTTAAAAAGTAACTTTGTTAATTGGATTATGTCTAGAAATTGGAGCAATAAAGTTCTTATTCACATAAAACCTGGATCATATTGGTTATATATACATTTAAAGTTAAAATAGTGTTTTATTTAAAATATATTTTCAAATAATCAAAAAGAATTTGTGATATTTTATCAACTTGATTATGTCTTATTCTAATCATATTTATAAAATGATCTTCACAATAATCATTTTTTATTTTATCATTTATTTTTAAATTTTCATATACGTCTACTAGTTTAGTGTGTTGACTTCCATCAAACTCAATACAAACTCTCATACTTGGTATATAGAAGTCAAATCTTAGTGGTAATATGTTTCTACAATCTTCAAATTTATGATTTCGTTTACTATGAATATTATACCTATTAAGAAACTCAGAAATCTCTTTTTCAACATTTAATTCTTCAACTATATCTAAGTTTACTTCTACTGGATATTTAAAATGATCTAATGGATTTTGAAAATATTCTACACCATCATATATAATTTTAACCTTTATTTTATCAGTTTTATACTCAGTTAATGAATAATCATATTTATCTCCCCATATACTCTTACCCTCTTCTATGAAATCTTCTGTTATTTTCTTAATCTTTTTTTCTCTTACACTAAGGTACACACATTTTCTACAACCCTGTCCACTAAAGTGTAAGTTTGCAACTTGTTTAAATTCTCCATGAATTGGACAAACAATAATTACTTTATTTTTAGACAATGTATATTTTGTTTTTGTATAATCATATTTAAAGTTATGAATAAACTCACATTGATTTATAAAATCATCATTTGTTTTAATATTTATTATTTTTTCAGGAGAATACATAAGATGATTATTAGGAGATTGTTCATATACCTTATCATTAAATATAATTTTAACTTTATCACTCATTTTATTAAAAATAACTAAACTATAATCATATTTATCTCCCCATTTATCATTTGCTCTCTTAATAAAAGATTCAAGATTAAGATTTAATTCCGGTGACATTTTATTTAAATGTGAGATAGCTACCTGATCATATGTAACTCCATCATATATAATTTTAACTTTTTTAAGAGCTCCTTTATAATCAACCAAAGAGTAATCATATTTATCTCCCCAAACCAAAATAGACTCCTCTATAAATTTACTAGTTGTTTTTCTCTGTATATTTTTCTCAGGACATCTACCTAAATATATATGTTTAACAACTCTTTGTCTATATACAACTCCATTATAAAAAACATCAATTATATCATTTGATAGTATCTTATCACTCAGGTTTGGATATTCATATTTATATCCATGTCTATCTCTTGCTATTTCTAAAAATTCAAATTTCGTCATGTGATATATATTAAAATATATTACCCCCTTTCATAATACGTCGTAAATAATTTTTAATTATTTTATATAAATCCTAAAAGGAGGGAATGTATATTTTATATATAATTTATAAAAATAATTTATATAAAATGGCAAAACAAGTTAAAAAAGAAGTTAAAAAATTTGAATTTTCACAAGTAGGTCGAATACTAGACAACATCGCAAAGACAATTCCGATTTTAATAGAAACCGAAGTTAAGGAAAGAAACTATATTAGTTCTGGGAATTTTTTATTAGACGCTGCTTTATCAGCAAAATTATTAGGAGGAGGTATAATGACAGGTAGGATTTTTGGACTTCTAGGTGAATCCGGTTCTGGTAAATCTTTTATCGCATACTCAATGTGTAAATCAGCTCAACGTAATCAAAACTATAATGTGATTTATATAGATACTGAGAATTCAATTGATTTAGAAGGAATGAGTAAAATGGGTGTTGATATATCACCTGAAAGATTTAGACTAATCAGATCAAATAAAGTAGAGGATATCAACATGACTATAACTCAACTATTAGATGATTTAAAAGAACAAAAATTAGCAGGATATGAAATTCCTAAAATACTAATAGTTTTAGATAGTATCGGAATGATGAGTTCTAATAAAGAAAAGGCTGATTTAATCTCAGGATCAATGAAGCAAGATATGACAAGATCTAAACAATTAAATTCAATGTTTAGAAGTATAAGCTCTGACTTAGGATATTTAGATATACCAATGATTTGTTGTAATCACACATATTTATCACAAGATCTTTTCCCAAAAGAAATCAGTAAGGGTGGAATGGGATTAGTTTACGCAGCTAGTATCTTAGGATTTTTATCAAAGTCTAAACTTAAAACAGGAGATGAAGATGATATGGATTTAGGTCAATCAGGAATTAATGTACTATTCAAAACACAAAAAAATAGAATGTCTAAACCAAAGAAAATAAGATTTGATATATCATATGCTACTGGATTAAACGCTTATTCTGGATTGGATAATTTTTGTAGACCTGAATATTTTTCTAAAATTGGAATTGCTAAAGGTAAAATGGATGTTAATAAACAAACTGGTGAAATGACTTTCATACCAGGTGGTAATCGTTGGTATATTAATCACCTAGATAAATCAGTTACATTAAAACAACTATTCACAAAAGATGTATTCACACAAGATGTATTAGAGAGAATGGCTCCAATAGTAAATGACTATTTCCGTTTTAAGTCTATTGATGAAATAGAGGATGTTGTAAAAGAGTTCAGTGACTTAATTGGTAAAGAAGAAGAAGATGATACAAATGGATTTACGGATTCATCTGACGCTGATGATATATTTGGATAGAATATAAAACTTATTAAAACTTATTAAAACTTATTAAAATTAATTAATATAAATAAAAGACTATTATAAAATAGTTTTTACAAAAAAATAAATAAAAATATGAATACTAAACAAGAAGTTTACGAATTAATGAAAACACAATGGGAAGCTTTTGAAGCAGCACACAACGGAACAAAAAAACGTAATCAAGCAGACGCTCGTAAAGCGGCAGGTGAGATTAAAAAATTAATCACTCCTTACAGAGCAGCTTCAAATGAAGAAGGTAGAATGATTTCTTAAAATCATAAGTTTTTGATAAATAGAATATTATGTTTACTTATTCATAAAATAAGTTGGTGGAGTTGAAGGTTAAAAATAACCCCTTTTTAAATAAAGGGGTTATTTTAATTAATTATAATATTAAATTATGACAATATTCAAGAATATAAAAGATGGTAAACTTTACTTCATACATGTAGTAATTAATGAATCAGGTAAAGTAAATATTGCTCTACCTATCAATAATGAAGGAGAGTCAATTATAAATTGTGATAGAAATTATTTTATAATTGAGAAAATAAATAAAAATAAAACAGATAAGTTTTTATAAATTATATTTAAAATAAAATTTAAATTTAAATATGAATATAGATGAATATAACTTATGGATAGAAAGTATTATATCAATACCTATAAGTGATAATATTAAAATAAATGAATCAAAATATTTCTTAAAATTCTCACCTGAGAAGTTTTCTAAATTAAATAATATAGATGTTATTCAATTTACCAAGAAATGTAACCAAGATAAGAAAATAGTACATAATATGTTATTAGATTCCAATAACATATTAAAATTAAAAAAATACAAACCTGATCTAACACAAAATTCAATTCTATGTATATGTATTAATACTTTCAAATCAAGGGGATATGAAAGTAAATTCACATTCTATAAAACAATAAAATATACATACTCAATTATAAATAATCAATATATAATTATCGACCATAGAAAAAGGTCAGTAATAGTAACAAACAAAGAATTTAACTTATACTTTATAGACCACCGAGATTATATCTTAGATTCTATATTAAGGTAATTCACTATTCTTTTTATCCTTTTGATCCTTTTGATCCTTTTGATGGATAAGACGAGCATTCCTCCAACTTACTAAGTCTCTCTCAATAAATTTTCTAAGTCTCTTTGATATATTTATAGAATTATAATCACAAAACTCTTTATATTCTTCTAACAGATTCGATGGTATTCTCAATGAGAACATTTTATCATTTGGCATGTATATACTTTTATTTATTAGTATATATATACTTTTATCGGCTTCATAAAAAGTTTTTTGGATCAATTACAAATAATCTCAAATATTTTTCTAATTTCGGACACTTATTATTTATCTCTTTTTCTAAGTTTTCATAACCAGTTTGTGTTAGTGGATTATCAATTAATAATTTAACTGCTATTATTTCCAAACCACAAACTATATTAGTATTCTTTTCTCGGTTTTGTTTTTTATTCATTTCTAAATATTCATCTATTAAAGAATCATCAACTTTCAAAACACCATTAAGGTAAAATGGAATAATAAAAGAAGCATACTTTTTAACTATTGATGGATCTGGCATAAAATACTTAGATTCCTCATTTAATTCACTGAACTTTTTCATTTTAAACTTTATTTTTATATATTATATTTAATTATTCATTATATGGAAAGTTAGGTAAGTATATTCTAGATGTCGCATTATCAGCAAAAACTAAATACCTAGAATCATTACCAATTATATATTGATTTAATAATTTATTATGATAACTTTCAGGTATAACATCAGAGAATAATCTTATATTAGTTACCTTCATATCTGATGATAATATCATACATTTATCAACATCTTCAATTAAATACTCAATTGGTTCATAATCCTGTTTATTATAAAATAATTTTCTAAGAAGTGTAGTTGGTAATGTAGCCGCTAAACTTTCCATATCAACATCTCTCTTATAAACAAATTGTTCTAAGGTTCGTTGTCTTTGATCTATATTAACAACATAACAATACCAAACATCTTCTTCTAAAGATACTACATCATTTGTAGGTAATCCAGTTAAATCAAAATCATAAGTAGTCTCATTTGTAGTAACATGAATTGTATCATTCACTATATTAGCCATCCAACCTAAATTATTAACTTCATCATAATAACTAAATAGGTTATAAATATCATCTAATATATAATTATTAATATTAAACCAAATTGTAAAAGAGATATTATCAGATACATTTAATATAGGGTCTAGGTTTTTATACTTAACCGCTGGAATACCAAATATAGTTCTTTTATTAACCAATGATAAGTCATAATGAGATTTTGATATTATCGTAGATGAATTCTCAATAAGTTCTTTATTAATATTCACTAGATATTCCAATCTTATAGGATCTTTTGAAAGAGTTCTATGTTGTTGTTTATTTGCAACTGATGATTTATCTCTACTAACTTCAACTCCGAACAATTCATCAATTGTTGAATTTTGTGTAAGTTGATCAACTGAATTTTTAAGATCAATGGTATTGAAATCAACATTTGATCTTTCGTTGTATTTTTTCAATATTAATTTATAATAAACTGCCGTGTTATTAAATCCTCTAAATTGTTGAGCATGATCAACAGTATACATTCTATTCACATCACAGAAGTATAAAAAGTCTTCTTTAGCTGGTCTCCTTTGTGGTCCAAATACTTCTTTAAATTGCTGCTTAGTTATATGAACTTCCATTGTTTGAAATAAGTTTAAATCAAATTGATTCATCGTTATTTGACTATCAGGAAAATTATTACCATCAACTGACACTTTAATACTTCCTTGACAAGATACATTATATAATTGATATTCATTCAAACTATGATCCTGTCCATTTTTATCAACATCAGTTGCGAAATATGTAACTTTATGACCAAATATTTGTTGAGAATCTGTACTTAATTTATTTAAAAGAGATAGAGCCGAAGTTTGCTCATATGGATTATATAAACCAGATTTCTCTTCAGATGTCATATTCGGTAGTATATTATCACCACTTGAACAACTATTATGTGTTAATCCACCATCATCAATATAACCAACTTGTAGAGATTGACAACATTCTCTTATTCCAAATAAATTTGTCTTAAAGTAATCTTTACTTACATTTTGAAAATCTCCGATTAGGTTTATATCTTGTATATAAACTCTTATATTTGAATTATTAGTTATATTATATTCAATTTGAAAAAATCTAATTGGATTTATCCTAACACTTGATATATTTTCTCGTGTTAGAAACTCCCAAGGTGACCATGATCTACCATGATCTTGTGAAAATCTATATTTAATAGAAACATCAGTTAAATCAGATCCACTTATTACCTCAGTATCTGTTATTTTAAATACTTTATAAATATAAGGAGCTTTCAGAATTAAACTAGCTGTTGAATTAAGTTGTATAAAACTTCCATCATCAATAACATCTCTCTCGATCAAAGCTTCAATTTCATACTCTAATATTCTAACTAATCCGATTGTTGAAGATCCACCACGAACCCACTTAATATCAATAAATAAGTCTAAACTCGTATCTACTATTGGGAAGTTATTAACATCATTATTTAAAGGTAACCAAACAGACCAAGATATATTATCCATAGATACTCTATAAGTTGTATTTAAATATCTAGTAGATGTCAAGCCATTAGTATCATACCAAAAACCTTTCAACTCTTTTACATTCTTTAAATTTATAAAACTCAATATATACTCATCATCTATATTATTAAAAATAGGAGTCGAATTTATTGAGTATGTGCCACTATTTATATCAAAACTATCAGATATTACCAATGTTCCGTTTAACTCATCATATACTTTTTGCATATGTTATATATTAAAAAAAAAAGTTTATTTAAATTTTTAACAAAAAAAAGTTGTTTATTGTTAAGAAATAATTATATTTGTATAGAATCATTATTAACTATATAATATAGTATATGAATATTAAAGAAAAATTCTTATCGTTAACAGATAGAACATATCCACATGGAACTGAGAGAGATTTATTCCATTTATTAAGTAATGATCTATTAGAAGATGAATTTGGTAATTTAGTAATAAAAATTGGTGAAAGTGATGTTATGTTTACATCACATCTTGATACAGCTACACAAGCAAATACAAAAGTTAATCATATATTCGAAGATGTATATATTAAAACTGATGGTAAATCAATATTAGGAGCAGATGACAAAGCTGGTGTTACAATCATGTTAAATATGATTGAAAATAAAATACCTGGACTTTACTACTTCTTCTTAGGAGAAGAAGTTGGTTGTGTTGGATCTAGAAAAGTAGCTAATATACAAAAAGATAAAAAGATTGAAGGAATTAATAAAGTGATCTCTTTTGATAGAAAAGGTACCAATTCAGTTATTACTTTCCAATCTAGCCAAAGATGTTGTTCTGATAATTTCGGAAATGCTTTATCAAATGAGTTAAATAAACATGACATCACTTTTGATTATAAAAATGATGATACTGGAATATTAACTGATTCAATTCAATTCACTGGGATATATTCAGAATGTACTAACATATCAGTTGGATACTATAACGAACATACAAAATCAGAGAAACAAGATATAGAACACTTAATTAAATTAGCGGAAGTTTGTTTAAAAGTAGATTGGAATTCTCTACCAGTTGAAAGAGATCCATCAACAGTTGAATATAAATCATATACATCACGTTGGTGTGATGGTGATTATGAAACTTTAATACTACCATCCTACAAAAAGTTAGAATTAGAAGAAGATGTATGGTTCTATGATGAAAAATATGGATATGTGTCAACTATTAAGATCAAAAAACAGTCCAAGAAAGTAATTCGGGTTGATTTACACACTGATCGAATAGATGAAGAATATGAAAAGATTTTAGATATGTTAAGTTCAATCGAATTATCATACAAATTTTGTCTGTGGGATGGTTTAAAATTAAAAGTATACTATGATAACGATCACCAAACAGAATGTAGTAGAGATGATATAATAGAGTTTCTACCAGAATTAGACTACTCAGATGGATATGATTTAAAAGGAGATAATACCAATGATAGTTTTACAGAATACTATAAAAGATTAGATAATTATGAAGATTAGATAATTATGAAGATTGGATAGATT
>Ga0209702_10000958_pt1 | contig 58709 bp, 49 predicted proteins | sample FRY01_FD_187210 | JGI IMG/M metagenome (GOLD analysis project Ga0209702, IMG submission 187210) | Freshwater microbial communities from Lake Fryxell liftoff mats and glacier meltwater in Antarctica - FRY-01 (SPAdes) (version 2) | ecosystem: Environmental > Aquatic > Freshwater > Ice > Glacier...
ACGAGAGCACGTCGGTGGTGCGGCCAAGGCGATTGACGCCGTAAGTGGACTTGAAGATGTTCTTTGTGGAATCGTTCGCAGTGATCGTGTGCGGGCTCGCGCTATTAGGATGGTAGGTATAGGTATGAGTGCAATTTCCCGTAGTAATTGCCGCTGAAACACCGACCGACCGATCGAAGGAAGGATTTGATGATGTCAGACGATTTTCAGCGATTGGTTAATTTATTTCTTTAAAACATCCACAACTAAGCGTATAACCATCCATATGAAGATGGGCTGGGACGAGCTGAAGGAGGCGTTCTCTTTATTAGGGGAGGTGCTGGAAGGGCGAGGGACGCCTCCGGTGGACTTGGTTGTTTGCGGGGGTGCCGCACTCAGGGCGGCGGGGATTGTCGGGCGGGTGACGAAGGATGTGGATGTGCTGGCTCAGCGCGGGGAGGTCTTCCGGGAATTGATGGGAGCTTCGCCCTTGCCGGATTATGTGAAAGAAGCGGTGGCCGACGTGGCGATCGAGATGCGCTTGCCGAGCGGCTGGCTCAATGCCTCGACGTCGATGTTGATGCTTCCGCTGGAGGATCTTCCTGCGGAGATGTGGGCTGGAATATTGGAGGAAGAATATGGTCCATCCTTGCGCGTCGGGTTCGTGGGAAGGGTTGGGCAGATCTATCTGAAGGTGTATGCCGTGATCGGGCGCGAACAAAAACGTGACGTCGAGGATTTGAAAGCGCTTGCTCCGACCACGGAGGAATGGAGGGCCGTGATGGAGTGGCTGCAGAGCCACGACTTATTAGACGACGCGAAGCGAGGACGCCTCAAGGAAGTTCGTAGTGAACTTGGAATGGAGGTGGGCCATGGATAAGCAACTGGAACGTTTGCAAAATGCGGTCGTGGATTTTTTGTGGGATCAGTGGGTTACCCTGGGAGTAGCGGGCCGGCCATCGGGAGAAAAGATGCCATTTATAGTGGATCCGGAGGCTTTGCTGTTGGCCACGATGCGTTTCGGATCCGGTGAGGGGCGATTGGTGTCGGTGATGCTGGATTGGCTCTCTAGGAATGGAGGGTTGATCAGTTTACAGCGCTTGAAGAACGTGCAGATGAGTTCCCGTGTCGGGTGTCGGCAAGACTTAGCGGAATTGGGACGCTTCATGGAAAAGGCGGGATTCAGGAATTGGAAATCGCTGGCGAGTTGGGCAGAGAAGGTATCGTCGAGGACGGGCGACACGGGGGCCTTCGAGAATGTGGAAATGAGGGAGTTGGGGCTGCCACCCGATTGCCTTCGACCGGAGACCTTTCTTTTGCGGATGCGAGGGATCTTCGGAGTAAGCGCCCGCCCGGAAGTGTTGACTTGGTTACTGACCCATTCCGAGGGATATGCTGCCGAAATCGCGAGGGAGACCGCTTGGTTTTCGAAGTCGGTGCAGGCGATCTTGAATGACCTAGAGCTGGCAGGCTTGGTGCTTAGCTGTCCTGAGGGAAAGCGGAGAGTCTTCTCGCTGAAGTCACGGACTGGTTTTCTAGACCCAAGTCTTGGTTCTGTCGAGCTACGCTGGCTCTCGCAGGGCCCGTTTTATCTGGGAGTGTTACACGCGCTGCAAGCTAGCGCGCGCTTGGCGGAGATGGCTGACGCCTCAGAAGGAGCGAAGGCCATCGCAATCAGGCAAGAGATACCCGCAATGAATGCCGCGTATCGACTGGCGGGGATTGAGGATCCATTTGCTGGTGGGCTATTACTGACAGGAGAGGAATTGCTACGCTGCTTTGACGAAGGTGTGACAAAGCTCTTAGCGATCTTGGAGCTTCGGAACTTTGTTTAAGGTTTGGGGCAGGCGTAGTCCCTTCTATCGCTCATGGTCTCGTACAATTTCCCGCAGTAATTGCGGAGCCCCTTGAAACTGCGGTAATTTTAATTTCCAAGCTGTTCGTTGGGTCCAAGCTGTTCGGTTCACAAGAGCAGCCTCCCGTTGGTTGGGTCAATTTCAGATTTGCATGGCAAGTAGATTACCCAGGGCACGGTTGCCGAGCGTAATAGGGTGGGCTTATGCTTTATGACGAAATGGACATCGACCAACAGACAAAGGAAATCGGAGTTTAGGCACACAGACTCGGATCGAGGCGCGATAGCGTCTTGTCGGAGGAGGGTGAAATTTTCTCCGGTGGTGGCGACGTAACGAAGGACTCCTCTTTACCATGAACTCAAAATTCCTCTCACTCCTTCTTGTTTTCTTTGCTTGTCCGTTGGCCTTCGCCGCTTCTTTGGTCGAGGCCCTTGCGGGGAAGAAGACGGTCTTTCTTGGCGATAGCATCACGCAAGCCGGAACCTATGTGGGTTTGACTTCGTATTACCTTCATCGCCTTTATCCCGAGAAGGATTTTGAGATCTACCCGCTGGGTCTCGCCAGCGAAACCCTCTCCGGGCTGAGCGAAAACGGGCACGCGGGTGGCCGTTTTCCCAGACCCTGTCTCTTCGAGCGCCTCGGTCGGCTCTTAGAGAAAGTGGAGCCGGAGGTCGTCTTCGCCTGTTACGGGATCAATTGCGGAATTTACCAAGCGCTCGACGAGGAGCGCTTCGCGGCTTTCAAGGCCGGGGTTGGAAGGCTCATCAAGGACTGCAAAGCGGCCGGGGTGGAGCAGATCTTCATTGTGACTCCGCCCATCTATGATGTCACCACGCAGGAAGGGGAGTTCAACTATGATCACGTCATGACCGCCTATGCGGCCTGGGAAACCACGATCAAAGAAGAAGGCGTCCACGTCATCGATCTCCATTCCGCGATGCGCAAAGCCCGTGACGCCCGGACCGAGGTTTTCTCGAAAGACAAGGTCCACCCCGGGAATGAAGGCCATCTCTTCATGGCCACTGCGATCTTGAAGGGACTGGGTGTGGATGTGCCCGAGGAAGATTTCGCGACGGTTCAAAAAGATCCACTTTTTAAAAGCGTTGATGGTCTGCGGAGTTCCCGGAGCAATGAGTGGATGAAGCACATTGGCTACCATCGTGAGAAGCTCGTTGAGCCTCAGCCCCTCGGTGAAACTGAGAGCGAAGTCGCCCAGCGCCAGGCCGAGATTGATGCGCTTCGAAGGAGAAAGTAGGTGGGATTCAAGGGAAATCGATGCCGGGAAATCTCTCGGCTGAGTTGAATAAGTTTCCCAATCGGTCTTTCGGTGAGTTTACTCAAGTGAATTAGATCAATGCCCACTATTCCTATTTCAAAAGCGCAGTCCGAGTATGACGTGATCATCGTCGGTTCCGGGGCCGGCGGCGGCCAGATGGCCTACACTCTTACCTTGGCCGGAATCAAATGTCTCATGCTGGAAGCTGGTCGCTCGTATGACGTTGCGAACGAAACGCCCATGTTTCAGACCGGGAAAGATGCCCCGCTTGGCGGCACCTCGACGCCCGATAAAAACTTCGGGTTTTTCGATGCGACGGTTGATGGCGGCTGGCAGGTTCCGGATGAGCCCTACACGCAGGCTAGCGACAAGGCGGAGGAGCAGTTTATGTGGTGGCGCGCCCGCATGATGGGTGGTCGCACGAACCATTGGGGTCGGATTTCCCTGCGAAACGGGCCTTACGATTTTAAACCCTATTCCCGTGATGGCCTTGGATTCGACTGGCCCATTTCCTACGATGATCTGGAGCCATACTACACCAAGGTTGAAAAGCTGATTGGCGTTTATGGCACGAATGAAGGGATGGAGAATACCCCCAACTCTCCGGCGGGCGTGTTGCAGCCCCCGCCTGCGGGACGGGTGGGCGACCTCATGATTCAGAAGCACGGGAAGAAGCTGGGGGTGCCGGTCATTCCGATTCACCGGGCCGTTCTGACTCGGCCGCAGGATGGCGCAAAGCTTGCGCCCGAACTTCATCCGGACAACCCGAAGGCGCAGAAGATTGTTGAGCAATCGATGTCCTCTCGTGCTGCTTGTTTCTGGGCCACCGAGTGTGGTCGCGGATGCAGCATCCGGGCGAACTACCAAAGCACGACGGTTCACCTTCCCCCCGCATTGGCGACTGGAAATCTCGACATCATTCCCAACGCGCATGTCCGTGAGGTCATCGTCGGGAAGGATGGCAAAGCGAAAGGCGTTCTTTTCATCGACCGGACGACGGGCAAGGAAGAGCGGGTCAAAGGCAAGGCGGTGGTGCTCGCCGCGAGTAGTGGTGAGACCGTGCGCATCTTGCTCAACTCAGCGAGTGGTGATGGCATTGCCAACTCCAGCGGATTGGTCGGGAAATACATCATGGACACGGTGGGCTCGGACATGTCGGGTCAGCTTCCTGCTCTCGAAAATCTCCCTGCCCACAACGATGACGGCGCAGGTGGTAGCCATTTCTATTCTCCTTGGTGGCTCTATAAGGAGCAGAAGGCGGGCAAGCTCGACTTCGCTCGTGGTTACCACGTTGAGATCAGCGGGACCCGTGCTATGCCGAAGGGCAACAGCCCGGTTCCGACGCAATTTCTCCAAGGACTCTACGGCACCAAACTCAAGGAAGCCGCGCGGCGCTACTACGGTTCCTTTGTTCACCTCGCCTGCCGTGGCGAAATGATTCCCAACGAAGGCTCCTTTGCCGAACTGGATCCCGAGGTCAAAGACAAGTGGGGCATTCCGGTCATGAAGTGGCATTGGAAGTGGAGCGATCATGAATTGAACATGGCGGCGCACGCACAGAAAACGTTCAGCGGAATTTTTGAAGCAGCGGGCGGCAAGGGGCTTTTTGATCCCAACCGGGATCCTCGGAAAACGATCTTGAAAGGGGGCCAGGTCATTCATGAAGTGGGGGGTGCCCTGATGGGCGCCGATGCCAAAAAATCGGTCTGCAACGAATGGAATCAGACTTGGGACATCAAGAATCTCCTTCTCTGCGACGGCTCGCCCTTCGCCTCGAATTCTGACAAGAATCCCACCGAAACGATCATGGCCCTCGCGTGGCGCGCTGCCGACCGTCTCATCGAAGAAGCCCGCAAAGGAAACCTTTAATATGAATTCACAAGATCAAGAAAACCGCCTTCCGCGTCGTCGGGTCCTGCAATGGTTCGCCGCGGTCGCTGCTGCCGAAGGGATCGCTCTGCCTGCGGCCCTTGCGCAGGCTACGAAACCTGCCGCGACCGGCTATGGCCAGGATCCCGTCATGGCTAAGACCTACGAACGCGGAGAGGTCTGGCCCTTGACGCTGACCGATCCGGAAAAGAAGGCGACGGTCGCTCTCGCCGATATTATTTTCCCGAAAGATGATTTGGGACCGGCTGCCAGCGAAGTGCGCGTTGCCGATTTCATTGATGAATGGGTCAGTGCTCCTTATCCGCAGCAGAAAGGCGACCACGGTGTCATCATCCCGGGTCTCAAAAAACTCGATGAAGAATGCCAGGCTCGATTCCAAAAGAACTTCGCCGGTCTCAGCGAGGGCCAGAAGAAAGCGGTGTGTGATGAGCTGGCCAAAGGAGATCACTTTTTCCACGTCTTCATCGGCTTAGCGGCCGGTGCCTACTATAGCGATCCCCGCTGTTGGAAGACTCTCGGGTATGTTGGGAATGTTCCGTCCGGGGGTGCTTTCACCGGCCCGCCGCAAGAGGTCTTAGACCAACTCGGGTTGAAGCAGACGGTGGGGGGCAATTAGGCCTACGGCGTCAGGATGATCATGACCGGGACGGATCATGCCACTTGCCGAGCCGTCCGCTGAAGCGAGGGCCATTCCGTCTTGGGGTGGATCGTGTCGTCGAGCTCGAAAGAGGGCCTCGGGCCAATTTTCTCAGGGGGTTACTGGCGTTGTTCGTTGTTCGCTCATCCAAGTATGGATCATGACCCAGAGTGAGAGCGCGAGGGCGAAGAGAGGGATTTGAAGAAGCGAGGGGAGGGAATAGAGGATGGAAACGACCGGAATCCAGACTCCCCAGGTCGCAACGAGGGTCGGGATAATGGCGCGCTTGTAGTAGGCGCGCGTGAAGAACCGACCGAGCCCGCGCAGGGGATACCCGGAGTTTTTCCAATCGTAAGCCCAAGTATTCATGGGGGCGGCGTAGAGGGGATTTAAGACGAATTGGTCGATGATCACCTTGGTCGCGACGACCGCGAAGGTAACTTCGGTTCCAAACCAAAGGGCTTGTTGGCGGTAGAATAAATCGACGATCGTTCCGGAGTAGGCCCAGTAGACGGAGGCGAAGATGAGGTTGCCGAGGTTTGCGCGGAGGAGCTTTCCTTTTTGAAAGATGGTGATGCGCATGATTTCTGGGATGAAGGCACCGGCAATGATGGAAGCCACGATGGTATAACCATATCCCCAACGTTCCTTGAGACCCGCCAGCTTGTTGAGCAGCTCCGTCGTCGGAGGATAAAAGTAGTAGCCCAGGAGGAGGGCGAGCATGATGGATTGGAGAATGAGTCCCGGGATGAGATTGGCCCGGGCCGCCCGCAGTCCGGCGGTCCAGGGTGCTTCCGGTTTCCCGTCTTGAGTGCTTTCGGACATCGCGGGGAATCTGCGCAGAAGCGGGGGAAGGGTGCAATACGATACCGAAGCATTGCCATGCGGCTCGCAATCCCTATGGTCGCAACATGATCCGGTTGAACCTTTCTGGGCCCGGCGCCCTTTTCCTGATGCTCCTCCCTGCAAATGCCCAAAATCAGCCCGGCGGAGCCCTGACTCCGGCCCTGCTCCAAAGCCTCCGCGAGGGCTATGAGATGAAAGGCGGCGACCTCGCCCGGCACAATGCCATCACGAATAACGATCTCAATTCCCTCGCTCTCAACCGGGCCCTCGTGGCCGGAGAAGACGGACTCTTCAGCCACCGCATCAAGACCAAAGGGATCACCAATCAGAAATCCTCCGGTCGTTGTTGGATGTTCGCGGGCCTGAACACGATGCGTCCCCGCATCATTCACGATCTCAAGATCGATGACTTCGAGTTCTCCCATTCCTATCTCCAGTTTTGGGACAAGATGGAGAAGTCCAATCTCTACCTCGAGGACATCATCGATCTCCGCGAAGTCGACCGCTTGGATCGCGAGTGGCTCCTCGTCAACGAGTGGAACACGGGCGACGGGGGCTGGTGGAACTATGTCACCGGCTTGATCGAAAAATACGGGGTCGTTCCGGATTCGGTCATGCCTGAAACCCATAGCAGCGAAAACACCAGCACCATGAATACCATTCTCGGGCGTTTGTTGCGGACTCAGGCCGTCGCTTTGGTAAAGTCGCACAAGGAAGGAGCACCCCTGGAAGCTCTTCGCAAGCAGAAGGAGAAATCACTCGAGGAAGTCTATCGCTTTCTCACGCTCAACCTCGGTGAACCGCCGGCGGAGTTCGAGTGGCGTTATCAGGTGAATCCGAAGAAGGACGAGGACGAGAAAGAGGAGAAGAAGGACGAATCACCCAAGGTCGAAAACGAGCGCCTGACCGCCCCTAAAAAATACACCCCGAAGTCCTTTTACGACGAATTTGTGGGCGTCGATCTCCAACAATACGTGTGCCTTCAGCATGATCCCAGCCAGCCTCTCAATCGTCATTACCAGTTCGCCCGCGCCGCCAATATCGCCGGGCAGGCTAATATGAACTTTGCGAACATCGAGATGGAAGCGATCAAGAATATCGCGGTGAAGTCTGTCCTCGCCAACGAACCGATGTGGTTCGCGGCCAATGTCAGCATTGATCAATCGGGTGAGCACGGGCTCATGGCACACAATCTCTTCGACTACGAAACGCTCTTCGGGCTCGATCTCGAAATCTCAAAAACCGACCGCTCCATCTTCGGCGTCGGGGCTTCCAATCACGCCATGGTTCTCATGGGGGTCGATTTGGACGAAGGAAAGCCGCGCAAGTGGCTCGTCGAAAACAGCTGGGGCGATGACAAGGGGAACAAGGGCACGTGGACGCTTTACGATCGTTGGTTCGATGAGCACGTCACGACCGTCATTGTGAACCGGGCTCACCTTCCGAAGGACGTCCTTGCGATCTTCGAGCAGAAGGCCGAATCACTGCCCGCCTGGTATCCCGGCGCTCCTGGAATCCGAGAGTAGGATTGAGGGAACGGAGGCCTTGCTTGCGGGGTTTTGGCCACAGAAGGCACCAAAGGGCGCAGAATTTCGTCGTGTCGCATCAAGGGCTGCGTCCCTCGCAATTGTTGGGGGCGAGTGGTTCTCAGGAAATCCGTGGAAAGCTGTGCCCAATCTTCCTCGCTCCGTAGATCAGGGTGACCAGAGCGGCGCTCCAAGTGACGAAGCAGATGCCCCACCACACGCCCCAAAGGCCCCAGCCGAGAGTGAAGGCGAGGGTGTGAATGAGGATCACAGGGGCGACGAGCTGGCGGTAAATCCCGATCACGAGCCCGTAAACCGGGCGTTTGATTCCCAGTAAGGCGAAGACCGTCACGAAAAGCATGGGGTAGGCTGCCAGGGTCAGCGAGGCGGTGAGGAGGTAGTCGCGGCCATGGGAAAGAACGGTGGGGTCATCGCTAAAGAGCCGCATCGCGGGATCCCGGAGGAGCCAGACGAGGAAGCCGCCAATCACCATAAGGCCGACCCCAAACTTCACGTTCGTGAGCCACGCTTCGCGGACGCGGTCCATCTTCCCTGCGCCATAATTTTGTCCCACGATGCTCATCACGGCAATGTTGAGACCGATCGCGGGCATGAGCACGATTTGCTCAATGCGGACCGCAATTCCGTAGGCCGCGACCGCTTCCTTGCCGAAGTGCTTCACGAACCAGGTGGTCACGAAGATTCCGATCGCGATCGTGAGCATGTTGAGGGCCGCCGGGATCGCTTGGCTGGCGAGCCGGACCAAAACGGCGGGGACCGGCTTGACCTCTTGCCAAGTGAAGCCCGCGAATTCTCCGGCTTGGCGCACGTGTCTCCACAGGTAGGCTGCGCCGCAGATCTGGACCAGAACGGTTGCGAGGGCGATGCCGCCCACGCCCATTCCGAAGGAGATGAAGAGCGGGTTGAGCCCGATGTTGGCCACGAATCCCGCGATGAGAAAATTGCGATACGGCAGGGTATTTCCGGCGGATGAGAGGGCCGAGTTCAAGACCATGGGGAGGATGAAAAAGACACCACCCGCTAGGATGACATTCATGTAGGCCAGCGAGGTTTCGAGATACGATCCCTCCGCGCCCAGTTGTCGATAAAGCCACGGCGCGGCGAGCCAGCCCACGATCGAAAGGACGAGACCTGCCGCCGTCGCGAAAAAGAGGGCTTGCCCGAAAACGAGGCGGGCGTCCTTGGGATTCCCGGCACCGAGGGCATTGGCGAGGAGAGCGTTGGTTCCTTGGCTGATGCCACTGCCAATTGCGATGAGAATGAAAAAGACCGGGAAGGAGAGCGAAAGCGCGGCGAGGGCCTCGGTTCCCAACCACCCGGCGCAGTAGGTGTCGACCACGTTAAACATGGTGTTGAAAAAGAGCCCGATGCTCATCGGCAGCGCGATTTTCCAGGTCAGCTGCGGGATGGGGTCGGTGGTGAGGGAAAGGTGGCGGCTCATTGAGGCAGGGCAGAGATGATCGCTGCGATCTGCGCACGATGAATGCCGATGTGCCTGCTGGCGAGCGCAAGCCAACCGAAAGCATCGAGCGGACCCTCAAAAATTCAAAAATATTTTGTGAATAAGTTTCGGGTGATTGGCCGGATTCGGAGGCTTTTGATAATACAGATACGGTATATTTAAGGTTTGTTAAGGAGATATTTGCGTTGTGAAAACTTTGAGAATTAAATGTGAATAACATTAATCGGGGGGCCTCTCACCTTTCTTCAAGCCGAGGCTGAAATCGCTAATTTAACCGCTATTCCTAGCATTATTCGATCTTTCAGAGCCCCCTGAATCCTCGTGAAATGGGTTCTGAAACTCCCCAAAGTAATGTGAGCAACTTAACAAAAATGGCCTAATCCTTCTGAAAATCCGTGTTAAAAATCTTCTCTTTCCCAGGGCAGTCGGTCCCAGCCTGAAAACGCGGGATTCTTGCGATTTGGACTTACTTTGTCACACTGGGGAAAGAAATGGCGGTCATCTTCTCGGTCATCGCTTGCTTGATGATGGCGTATTTGGTCGGAATTTCATGAGGTTTTTATCAAACTCAATTTGACCATTTCGATTAAAGTAATTAAATTATCCTCATGACGACAATTTCAGCTTCCGAGGCCAAGACTCATTTTGGGGTCCTGATGGATAAAGCCCAGAAGGAGCCTGTCACGATTGAGAAACAGGGACGACCCGTGGCGGTGGTGATCTCCTATGATCATTACCAGGAGCAATTCGGCAACACTCCCTCCCGTCAGGAAAAGGATCAGGCTCTGAAATTTCTGGGAAAGTGGTCAAAACGGCCCTCACGCTCGAGCGAAGAGACCTTGAACGACGCCGATCCGCGGGCTCAAGCGATCTGGGAGAAATTCACCAAGAAACCGTGAGGATCTTCTTTGATACCAACGTGTTGCTGGACGTGGCCTTAAGACGTGAGCCCCATGTCGCGCGATCTGAGGAAGTATTGGCCGATGCCATCGAGAATCATCGCTGTTTCCTGTCGTGGCATACCATTTCCAACATTGCTTACATTATGGGGAGACTCACCGGAGAGAGGGAGGCCCTGACTTTCATCGAAGAAATCACCAAGATCTGCACGATTGCCCCGGTTGAACACAAGGATCTCTCCGTGGCTTTTCAGCACAATGGAGGAGACTTCGAAGATGCGATGCAAATCGCTTCGGCGATGGCGATCCAGGCTGAACTGATTGTGACCCGTGATCCGGGCGGATTCGATCAATCTCCGATCCCACTGAGCGACCCTTCTTCCTCCATGAGTCTCCGGAAATCAGTGTGAATCTGTGCCTAATCCTTCTGAAAATCCGTGTTAAAAAAAATCTTCTCTTTCCCAGGGCAGTCGGTCCCAGCCTGAAAACGCGGGATTCTTGCGATTTGGACTTACTTTGTCACACTGGGGCGATTTGGTTTGCCAGACAATTGGAACAGGTTGCGAAAACGCTGCGTCAGGCACGGGTTTGCTCTTTGAGAATCTCTGACCAAGTGCAACTGACTGCCATATAACCCGAGCGTGAACCCACGGAGTTTGCGCGATGAACATTCGTCAAAAGCAGGGGTCCCAGCGAGCTATCGTCTTTGAATTCGTAAAGCAGGTAGTGCTCCGCCGACTTCGGTTTAAAGTCCTCTTCCCATCCTCTGGCCTCGATATATTCTAGGAGCTTCTTCCGTGAAATGAAGCGAGCTCCGGTGACTTTTGCCCGCCAGCCGAGACCGACCAGTGGTTGTCCCTGTCCACCGCCTGCCGGGATAAACTCTGAGCCAACTTCAATGGTCAGATTGAGGTTCAGCTCCCTTCGTTCTTCTTCCTTCCGGGTCACCTGACAATAGGCAAAGCCCGCTTCTCGGAACTTATGGGCATCACCTTTTCGCAGCCAAAGGATGGCACAGGGAGCTTCGGGGCGGGCGACATGATGCTGCCTTTTTTGCTCTTCGAGAATTTGCGGGCGAATGCGGTGCGTCTGGTGCCCCGTGTCGGTGAGGTACCGAAATTGCGTAAATTGGGACTGCTGATGCTTGAAGACGTCGCCTAGAAATCCCTCCAAAGCGGTCAAACAATCTTCGTTCCCCGGCTTCATCACGAAGGCTCCCACTCCCGGGGCGATCTCGTGGAATTTCCTCATTGGTTCAGTGTTCCCGTCGCCGGGATAGAGCACGTAAGAGCCGATCGTTTGGCGCAGGGCGTCATTGTAGGTGTGCATTTTGAGGAGGTCCGCCCGCTTGTAGGTGCCGCCCGCTTTCCCCGTGATCTTCTCATCGGCCAAATAGCCTTCACTATCTTCTCCAAAGACTTGTGCCAGCTTCTCGGCGCGATACTTGGCATCGAGGTGCAGGTGCGAAGCTTGGCCAGCAGCCAGTGCGGTCTTCTCATTACCAAAGCTCTCGGGATAAATGCTGAGAGTGTAATCCGGTCGGAAGTTCCGCGAGTAGGATGCTCCTGAGTTTGCTTCTCCGTCCGAGGTGAAGGTGCGCTCGTAGTGGAGGTCGATACACAAGCCCTGTTCCGATCCGGCTCCGAGAATAAAACGTGAGAGCGAATGCTTCCCGCTCTTTAGGTTCAATTTGATCCCGTCCTTGGCCTCTGAAATGAAGGCCCCCGGTTCCTTGCTCCCGTCCATCCGGCTCATTCCGGGGAAGCCATCCAGAAGTGCGTGCAGCTTGAGAAAGATCCAATATTCGTAAAGGGTGGCAACGTCGCGGCTGCTTCCCTGATAGCTATCCTGTTGGCCTTCCCAGTTCAGACTTGCGGCCGCCCGTGTCAAAATCCACGCCTGCAGGACTTCGCGATAGCCTTCGCCCTTTTGCAGAGTCTGGTTATCGAGGGGGAGCCGCCCGACTGGTCCGAGGTCCCGGAAGAAGCGGCGGGCCAGGATTCCGTCCAGGCGTCCGAGGAGACTCTGGGCTTCGTTTCCAGTTTGGGAATGTTCGCCGCTCATTTCGGTCACTTCGAGGCAGATCGAGCGAAAGCTGTTGAGCGCGAATTTCAAAAAACGATTCGGGGGCGTGTCGCGGTTCTCTTCTTTCCGGACCTCGAGTGCTTCGCCCGGGCTCCTCAGGCCCCCGTGCCGGTGCCAGTCGCGCAGCATCCCTTGCGGATCGGAAAGATGCTGCGAGGAGCGCACCATCGCCGCCGGAGTCCACCTCCGGATCTCCCGAAGCTTTGAGTGGGGATTGCGCTCGATCATTTCGAGGAGGCGTCCGAGTCGCTCGTCGGTCAGGAAGTGTCGTAGGAAAAGAAACTGCTCCAGCACTAAGCGGGCTTCTTCCTCGGGCGAAGCTGAAAAGGTGAGGGAAGTCGGGGCATCCCATGAGAGAAGAAGCTGCTCGCAGAACTCCGCGATGTCCTCCGTCATGCGGCGGTATTCGCGGTCAAAGTCCAGCTTGCTGGAAATGAACTCCAGCGGGACGGAGAGAATCGAGTCGCCGTCGGCAGAGAGGATCTCGATCACTGAAAGCCCAAGATGGTTGATCACGGTAAAGCTCCCGGAGGGCGGGGTGTCTTTCTGACGCCGAACCGACCAACGCTGGCGGTGATTGTTCTTCAGTGGACTTTGGATTTCTAGAGTTTTGGTATCGCTTCCCTCTAGCGCCCAATCGTAGGGCCTCGTTTCGAGGAGGCGGATGCGCATCCCGTCGGCGTGTTCCTTCAGCACGATGGGCGCAGGCCCCGTGTCTTGGGGCGCTTTACGCCCACGCCAGCCAGTCGGCAATTCTCCCTCGTAGATTTTGCAAAGGTCGGAGTCCAAATCGACCTTCACTCCGGAGGAGGCCAGGATGAGATGGGCCCCGCGCAGGCCATGACTATCCGGCAGGGGAATGGCGAGAATGTCGAAGCCTTCGTCGCTCATCTTTTGCTATGAGATAAAGCTTACAAATTGCTCTACTGAAAGCGTCTTCGCCATCTCCCGCAGTTTTTCAGCAGAGCGGGGGAAAAGAGCCGTGTCCCTGTCGAACGGGCTTTGGACAAGATTTCGCAGGGTCGGAACTTCATCCTTCTTTCCGGTCTCACAATAGTGGGCGAGAGCTGAGATCAGCGGAGCGATCCGACCGATGCTTCCGTGAAGCTTGGGTAGGATTTTTTGGATAATCTGGGTATCAAGATCCTGCTTCCAGTCCTCCGATTGCCATTGTTCGGCGTCTTCAGCCAAGTGCTGGGAGACGCGGAGGTAACGGAAGATTTCGTGACCAGTCCGATAGGCGAACTCGAAGCGGGCTTCCTGCATCATCCGAAAAAGATCCATTAGGTGGGTGCGGATATCCCGAGCGGTCTCTCCGACGATGGGGTCAATCCCGCCGTCCTCCCGTGCCTTGAGGCCCAGTTCCAGAAAGCCCTCGGCAACGCCGGGAGCGGCGACGGGGATTTTCGGGTAGCCTCCCGGGTTCTTGAGAAAGTCTTCGAATTCAGTCTCATCAACTTTGAACTCAATCACGTTCGCCCGGTCCAGCACCTTGGGGCTGAACATGTAGGTGGTTTCGTCAATGTTCACCGTCCCGATCACGAAGAGGTTTTGGGGATAGCTGAGCTTCTGGGGAACTCCGACGGAACTGTCACCGGAGACCGGCAAAGTAAATTCATCGTCGTCATCCGGTCCCTCCGAGTGAAGATCAAACTGTCCATCCTTCTGCTCCATTACAGAGAGGAAGTCCGAAAAGTAACGCTCTACGTGCGAGAGGTTCATTTCATCGAGAATCAGGAAATACGGGGTTTTGGAATCGTCCTTTGCTCGTAGTAAAAGATCGAGGACCGGAGTCGTTTGGTAGGTTGGCTTCTCTGATTCTGCGTCAGTCCGCAGGTGATTCACAAAGCCCAAGACATTCCGATTGTCCGTCCAATCTGCTCCGACGGCGATGATTGCGGAATTGCTCTGCTGAGTATTTCCCAGATGAGTAGCCAGTGATTCAGCTAACTTTGTTTTTCCCGTTCCAGATCCTCCAGTGAGGATGGTGAAGGGTTTAGCAAGGATGGATCGTGTTAGATTTACACAGGTTTGATCTTCTGGGTTAGCGTAAATAAACGAGGAGGTCGGCGGACTTTCACGTTCTAGTTCGGGAAGTTCTGAAGCATCAACCTCAGATATAGCGCCTGTTTCATGGAAAGATGGTTGGATCCAAACTATGGTTTTAGGACCCGAATTTCCAGGGCTGTTTGCTTTTATGTGGCCAACATTGGAACAGTGAGCGACCATAGCTTCGAGGGCTGATCGGGCGTTCCCACTAGCTCCGAAGACCCTTTCGAGGCTAACTGGTATTCCTTCGGCAAGAGCCTCCGCTAGCTTCCTTATGTGCTGGACCGGAACCGATATGGGGTAACTTTCGTTCGTCTTTGTTGCCTTAATTGAAGTGTCGTCAATGGAGTTAATTGTGACGCGATTCAATCCTGAAACATAGAGAAGTTCTGTGCCAACCAACTGAGATAATTCACTAAGGATTGTTTTTGTGATTGAGTCTTGATTAAATGTCATGTCTGAAAAAGTGCTTGATATTTTGAGCGATGCCCTTCGCTAAGAGAAACGGCACTCCATTTCCAATTGTTTTAAACATTGCGCTCAATGTCATGTCAGCCGGCAATTCGAATTGGGCAGGCAATGTCTGGATGGACAGTGCTTCAGCCGCAGAAATACGACGGGGTAACCACGGGTGAAGATGAACTTCATTGTTTCCATAACAAGCTGTCGGCGAATAACGGTGACGGTGAAGCCGTTTAAATGACTTCTTTTTGTCGTCTCCCTCTTTGATAGTTTGAAAACGTGGTAAAGCTGCCCTGGGGGTGAAATGGTGCCTACTGTTGGGGTGTGAGCTAACTGAATTCTTTTTGAACCAATATGCTACCGTCAGTTCCTGTGGAACTCCGTGACGGTTAGGGTTACCTCCAAACTCTGACGTCCCCGGCCAGTCGTAATCGAATGCTGCCCGATCTGGATATTTTGCCCCAGCCATCCAATCAAAATTCTCGATTTTTTGTCCGTGTTCACCTAAGAGACTTTTTTTAACGCCAAAAAGGAATATTCGATCCCTATCCTGAGGCGCACCAAACTGGATGGAATTCATAAGATGGTTGGTGAGGACATATCCTCCCGCCTCCAGTTGCCCTTTAAGCTGGTCGTAAAATTCCCGGTGTTTTTTAGTTCTCCACAGTCCTTTGACATTCTCGAAAAGAAACCAGCCGGGTTTAAATTCGAGAATGAGAGATGCATAGCTCTGCGATAGTTTTCCATTTTCTCCCTCCCGCCCCCGATTCTTTCCTCCAACCGAAAAATCAGGGCATGGAGGCCCGCCGATCATCCCCCAATTTGAGGAAGTCTTTTCAGCACAGGTGACGGCGTGTTTGAGAGTTGGATCCGAGTCTTTGAGAAATGAGTCAATGCTTTGTTCGCTTTGGCCAAATTTGGGGAGGGGTAATCCCATCTTCTTTCGGGAGTGGGAGTAGGCATAGTTAAACTTCGGCTCAACCTCATTTGTGAAGAAGATTTCAAAGCCCTCGGCTTCGAAGCCCAGGTCGAGGAATCCGGCGCCGGAAAAGAAGGAGAGAATTGGAATTCCTGATTCTCCAGTTGAATTGATTTTGAAACGAGAGGGCGCTTTGGGCATGCGGAGATAGGCTACCTTGTTACAAGGTTCTTTCAATCCTAGAGAGCCGAAAACTGCCGTAATGCGCGAGTGACCCAAGTGAGTTTCATTCCCAAGAGCCCTGGTTCGGACTATGGACGGGGGGTCTCGCCCTATGTTTGCTTGGTTGAGGGCCATAATGTAGGGCGTGACGCCCACGCTCTATATTGTTCCTCAAACCAACATGTTACGGTGCCAACTGATGAGGGCTGGATCGGGAGGGTTTTTGTCAGGGAGGATGAGAGGGTTCCCAGCCCTTTCTACGAAGGTTGTCTTAATCGCTGGGTTGTCTTTGTGTTTCATGAGCGTTGTTCCGATGACGAGACGTAAGTCGTCATCGAAAGTGATGAGGAATTGATCGAATGCGAGGTCGTAGGTTCCAGCGAGGCAGAGACCATTCCTTGGATTGAGTCGGTGCTTTTCGGATTCGCTCCATGGGATGATATGGCTCGCTCGTAGAAGGCTTGGAATGGGGAGACCACTGATGCAGCAGCGGTTGCCATAGCTGCCGAGGACGGCTTTTCGGAAAAAAGATTGGTGCCTGCGTTGTTTGACGAGAGATTTCACCTCAGTAGGACCGGTCGGAGGAGCAAACTCAGGCGTAAGGATGGGTTCGCTGGCATCAGCAAGGGATTCAAATCGTCCGTAAAATTCTTCCCAGATCTCTCGGTCTGTATTGCTTGCGCCTGAAAGTCCTTTACCTCCTTCTGCTGGGTCCAGGTAGGTGAAATTGCTGAGCTTCATTGCCACCGCGCTGGGTGTGCGGGCGATGCGCCCAGCAAGTTCCACAATAGGCGGATGCGTGCTGTGCTGTTTCCCGAATGGGGTCTGGTGGTAAAGGTTGAGCGCAAGAAGAAGTTGATCGCGAGTCCAGCGGGCCATGCTGAAGGTCTATTGATTGGGGGCGTGTTACGAAATTTCGGAATTGCTACTTATAGTCGGTGGACGAAGGGTGAGGAATGGGTTGAAGATCCAGGATGCTGATTGACCTGACAAACGCGGAATTGGAGATGGTGGAAGACAGTGTTGCGAAGCGATTGCAGACTTGGCAGTGGACTTTAGAATACCTCGAGACTGGAAAAGCTGAGGGGATGATTGAGGAATGCCACAAGGTATCGGAGGCGGAGTGGGTCGTTGGGCAGTATGAGAGTCTGCATGAGAAGCTAACGAGGCGGCGGTGAACCGGATTGCGTCCGAGGGGTGAGAGACTCTTCCCAGATTTCCTACTCTAGACATCCTACAACTGTGTTGAGGAGCGAAGGCCGAGGGGCAATTTTCACATGATGACGTAGTTTGAGAGAATTTCCTTTTGACTGGACCAGATGATGGGAGGTCTGGAAATTACGATTCGGTTGTCTCGAGAGTTCACGGCATGTTGATAAACCGCTTCGGCAGCATGATCATCGTATCGACTCTCCCAGCTGGCGCGCGAAGTGGTCCCAAAACAGGGAAATCCATCTCTATCGAGATACATGAACCATCGATCCCCGTGACAATACGAAAACCCAGGCGGGTCGATAGGGGTTATTGTTAAGGCTCCGCCGTTATCGCGGTAACTGAGGGTAATCAGGTGTTGTGTATCGGTGTTTAGCCAGTGCCGAAAAACTGGGTGCCGTTGATTGGGAGCCTTTATGATGAGGCGCGCTCTTACAATTTCAGGGTCCTTTGTGGTGAGGGTGAGACATTGATTTTCGACGTCTTTTGCAGATACGGTCAGGACGAAACCGGTTTTAGTGCCGAAGTAAACAATTGGATTATGATTTATTGCCATCCCAAGTTTTTCCCGGAAAACGCATGAACCGGGAAGGAAAAAGAAGCGTTTTTCCGCTCTCTTGTTTTCTGGAAATTGGGAGTGCTAGGCTGGTGGCGTTCATGGGAGGGATGATGAAGGAATGGGGGGCGGATGGGGGCGGGATGGATTGTGGGTCGGGGTGGCCTTCGGGTGTTGTCATTTCGTGTTCTATGGCTTGGGGGGCGTGGTTTTGGGCGGGGAGCTTGGTCAGTGAAGCGGCGGGGGCGCCGCGGCTCCTTTGGGATTTTGTGGGGAGCTTGGGAGGTCGCGATTTCTAAATCGCGGTTCCTTCCTATGAATCGGCGCGGCGGAGTTCGTCGAGGTCGGCGAGGTCCTGGGGCCGGTCGGCGGTTTTTTTGGCGGTGATGAGGTCGGCTTTTCCGAGGTAATGGATGGGGAAGCCGTGTCCACTTTCGATTGTCGTCTTGCTCTTCCACGCGGATTCGAAGTTCGGAAAGCCGGGGAGTGAGGTCAGGAAGGCAATCTGAGTCGGAGACATGCCTATGACGTATTGAAGTCCTTCGGATTCGAAATCTTTTAAAGTAACCTCAACAAGTGGCACTCCGAATTTAAAGAAGGCTCGGCCAATTTTTCTGGCGTTCTCCCCAGAGGGACGCACCCAAAGATCGATGTCTTTGGTGTAACGAGGCTGGGTGTAGTTCATGACGGCGTAGGCGCCGACGACGAGGTATTCAACTTCCTCTTTTGCGAAGATTTGTAAAAGATCTTTGGAAGTCTGAGTTCATCGGGATTCATTCCTTTCATCCCGACCCAGTAGTCTTCCACCAGCTCCCAAGCTGCCTGTAATCGGGCGGCGCAGCCAGCGTCCTGCCATTGTTTGATTCGATAGGAACGAACCTCGTCGAATGACTTGAGTTTCGCTTGCGGCCAATGGGAGCGGTCTTTGAGAGGGGCGGACATGATGGTTGATGAAGGGAAGGTAGTTCATCTCGAGGGATTAGGAAAGCGGGAAGAGATCTCCTGATAGCCACTCGCGAGTTTGGGGTTGGGGGCTTTTTGGTCGGCACGTCGGATCTCTTCAGATGTCCTGGAGATCCTAAATGGTTGATCTGGGAAGGTGGTGTTTGCGAGCCCGGGGGCGCAGCCGAGGATGAGGGTGGCGAGGCGGCCCGCACGAGTTCCTTTTCAGAGGCATCGGGCTTGAGGACGTTTTTTTTTCGTGGTGGTGAATATTCTTCGTTCTTTTTCGTTTATTCGGAGTAGAACGACGTTCGTAAAACCATGAAAACCATCCACCTTCTTGCGGTTGCTTCGGCTTCCGTCCTTTTTGTCACCAGCTGCAGCACGGGCACCTATGGCAGTCAGAATGTTTCAGGCGGAGCGCTCTTGGGAGCGGCGGCGGGAGCGGTGATCGGGCATCAATCCGGGAACGCCCTTGAAGGAGCGGCGCTGGGCGGAGTGGTGGGTGGGTTGGCGGGCCATGCCATGACGCCTCCGGCATACCACCAAGGCTATCAGAAGACCTCTTATCAGGGGAATTCCGCCAGACCGGATCGCTACGATGATTTTAATGCGGGTTACCGGGAGCCTCCGGTGGTTTATCGTAATTCCTATCATTACTCGGTGGGCCACGCGCCTTTCTTCCACGAACCGGTGTATCATCCCATCCCTCGGCATTATGGCTATGCTAGGGGCGATGACCACTGTGACTGGTAGGTCGACTTGAAGGCGAAGAACTTCAGACTTCGTTTTTGCGCGGTGTGTCGTCAGGCTCTCGCACTGATGAAATGGTATCTTGTCGTGATCTCCGCTTTTCTGGCGGTCGATCTTTTAATCTTCGCCCTGATCTATAATCGTCTGATCCGTCGTCGGAACAAGGTGCGGGAGGGTTGGAGTGGGATCGAGGTGCAGTTGAAGCGGCGGCATGATTTGATCCCATCGCTCGTGAATGTGGTGAAGGGATACGCTTCGCACGAGCGCGAGGTTTTGGAGGAAGTGACGGCGGAGCGCTCAGCGGCGGTCAAGGCGAGCGGAGCGGAGGCCGCAAAGGTGGCGGAGGAGAAACTGGCCGGGGGGATGGGGCGATTGTTGGCCCTGATCGAGGGGTATCCGGAATTGAAGTCCGACAAGAACTACCGGGATCTTATCACTGAATTGGTGAAGACCGAGGACGAGTTGCAATACGCGCGGCGGTATTACAATGGTGCGACGCGGGAGTTGAACAATGCGGTCGAGAGTTTCCCGTCGAATGTCGTGGCGTCCTTTTTCAAGTTTCAAAAAGGGGTCTTCTTTGAAGTGAGTTCGGAAGCGGAACGGATGGCCCCAAGATTTTCATGAAGGTCCTATTTTTCCTCTGTGCGCTGGCCGGGCTTTGCCTGGGACGTGAGTCCATCTTGTCGTTCAAGAGTGAGATCAAGGTCAACGGGGATGGCTGGCTGAATGTGACCGAGACGATCCGGGTGCAGGCTGAAGGCGATCAAATCAAGAGGGGGATTTACCGGGATTTTCCACAAGCTTACAAATTGAAGTGGGGCTTCAAGCAGATCAGGCCTTTCGAAGTGATCGCGGTGAGGCGGAACGGGAGGGCGGAGGAATTCAAGATCATGAAAATGAGGTACGGAACCCGTGTTCGCATTGGGTCGGCAGATTACGAACTCCCGCATGGGAAGGTGCAGGAGTTTCAGATTGAATATCAGACGAATCGTCAGTTGATCACCAATGACGGTGGAGCGGATGAGCTCTATTGGAATGTCACCGGGAATGAATGGGGATTTCCGATTCATGAGATTGAGGCCAAAGTGGTGTTACCGGAGGGGATTGTCGTCGAGCGGGCTTTTGCGTGGACGGGAAGCTACCGTGAGCAGGGGCAGGATTCGGAAAGTAGGATGGAGAGGAATGTGGCTTTTTCGAAGAGTCTGAGGGTGATGGATGCGGGCGAGGGCATGACGATGATTGTGCGGTGGCCGACGGGGCAACTTGCGGCCGTGGCCTACGAGGAACGGGGATTGTTCAAGGACAATGGCTTGTTGATCTTCGGAATCGCGGCGGTGGGAGCGGGGTTGATCACTTACCTTGTGATGTGGTTTGTGGTCGGGGTCGATCCGCCGACGGGGGTGATTATTCCGCGCTGGGAGCCGCCTGCGGGGTTTACGCCCGGAGGGGTGCGGTATCTCCGGAACATGGTCTTTGACGACAAGTGCTTCACGGCCGGGATTCTCGGGCTGGCAGCCGAGGGGAAGTTGAAGGTCACGGGGAAAGAAGGGGCCTACTCGCTGAAGCGGTTGAATACGGAGGTGCCGAAGGAACGGGTCGCGGCGGTTTTGATGAACAAGCTCTTTCGCTCGGTTTCGAAAGTGGACCTTGATGGCTCGGATTTCGAGAAGGTGTCGCTGGCGCACGAACTCTATGCGCAGGCTTTGGCAAAGCGGGTGGACGAGAATTACTTTCTCGCGAATTTTAATTCGTGGCTGCCGGGGCTAGCCTTGGGCTTGGCGGGGATTGGGTGCATGCTGCGGGCCTCGTTTCAGGGGTTGCCGACGCTTTTGAGTATGGCCTTTCTGTTAGTAGTCGGGGCCATGACGATGTCGACGATGTCGAGCGTCCTGTTGACGGTGCGCTCGAGGGGATGGAAAGGACTGAAGGCCTGTCTTCCGGGAGCAAGCATTGCCTTGGTGTTTTGGATTTTGGCGGTTTTCCTCTTCTTTTATCATGCAGGTGCCTGGGCCGGGATTTCGTCTCTGATCGTCTACTTTTCAAGCTTCCTTTTTTTACATTTGATCAAGCAGCCGACGATGAAAGGGCGGCAGATTCTCGATGAGATCGAAGGGTTCCGGGAGTATCTCCGGGTGGCGGAGGAAGACCGCTTACATTTAGAAAATCCTCCGGAGAAAACGCCGGAACTTTTCGACCGTTTCTTACCGTATGCGATGGCGCTCGATGTTGAGCAGGAGTGGAGCGAAAAGTTCGATGAGGTTTTGAAAAAGGCCGCGCGGGGATCAGGTCATGGCGAAGAGCGATCTGACTATTTACCGGGCTATATTTCCGGGAGCTTTCAGACGGGGACGAGCTCGTTTTCGTCATCTTCGATGACCGGAGCGTTAACTTCTGCGTTGACCGAAGCCGCGGTGGCGCCCGCGGCCACGGGTTCATCGGGCGGATCATATGGAGGAGGCGGCGGTGGTTTCTCGGGAGGCGGGGGATACTCCGGCGGGGGTGGCGGCGGAGGTGGTGGCGGCGGCTGGTAGGTCTGCGCATGATTTTGGATGTCGTGATCTGGGGAATACGCTATGGTGGCTCCTGTGAAGTTTTGCTTATTGATCTTGGGTCTCGCGATTGCCGGTGGGGAGGGGCGGGTCATTGTCATTTCGGTGGATGGGCTGCGTCCTGATGCCATCACGGCGCTCGGGCCGGAGTTGGCCCCGAACTTCCACCGGCTCCGTGTGGAGGGGGCCTTCACGGACAATGCCCGGACGGACTACCATTATACTTCGACCTTGCCCAATCATGTTGGGATGATCACGGGGCGGCCGGTGTTGGGGGTCGGGGGGCATGGGTTGACGGTCAATTCAGGGGGTCTGACAACGAGCGTGCACGTGAATGGATATACTGCGGGGATGTTCGATGTGGCGCATGATCACGGCTTTTCGACCGCTCTCTTTGCAGGGAAGATCAAGTTTTTGGCCTTTCAAGGCAGCTACGATGAAAATACTGGTGCGCCTGATATTACGGATGAGGACAATGGGCGCAATAAGTTGGATCACGTTGTGGTGAGCGGGTTTGGGATGCCACTTCTGGCGGAGTTTATGTCCTCTATGTTAGAGCGGCGATGGGACTTGAGCCTGTTGCACTTCAAGGCTCCTGACAGTGTGGGCCATGGTTTTGATTGGGATCTGAGTCCGGGGAGTCCGTATTTGGCATCCGTTCAGGAAGTGGACGGCTACCTGGGGCAGGTGTTTCAGATGTTGGCTACGAATGTTGAAGCCCTAGGTCTTGCCCATTTGATCGTGATATCGGATCACGGGGGAGCCAGCGGGACCTATACCCACACCGTGCCAAACGTTCCTACGAGCTATACTATTCCGTTTTACGTGTGGGGGCCGGGAGTGAAGGAAGGAGCGGACCTTTACGAATTGAATCCGGGTTTTGTCGATCCGGGGTGGTCTCGTCCGATGACCGAGTCTCCCCAGCCGCCCATTCGAAATACGATGGTGGGGAATCTGGCGTTGCAGTTGATGGGTCTTCCTCCGATTCCGGGGTCGACGTTCAATCTCTCGCAGCAATTTCGGGTGAATGATCCTCCCGATTTTCAGTCGCTTTATCCCGGTTTGGTTGCGGATCGCGATGCCAATGAGAACGGATTGACGAACTTTGCGGACTATCTTTTGGGAGCTGATCCACTGGGAGTCGATCGCCCGGATTTATTGCCGCAGATGGACGGGAGATTGATGATTGTGAACCTTCGAAACAATGTCCCCGATGTGGGACCTCTCGTTGAGATTAGTGCCGACGGAAGGGTGTGGGGTCCGCTTTTGGAGGGGGCGACCTTGTTCCGAAGGACGACGAAAGAAACTGCTTCAGGAGTGCGCCTCAGTTTGGAGGTTCCGGCCCTACTTCCACGGATTCTGCTGCGACAGGTCATGGAGCCTGTTCGGTGATTTGTTTGGGGGATGTCATTGATGAGGCGAAGACGGTGGCGGAGGAAGTGACCTATCTTAGGGCCATCGCGAAGGTGCTCGATGAGTCTGGGATTCCGAGACATCACGTGCTGGGGAACCACTGCGTGGCTACCCTCACGAAGGAGGAATTTTTCTTAATCTCGTCGAGACTAGCTGCCGAAAATTCACCGAGGTCTCCGAAAGGCTTCGTTACTTCCTCGAAGTCAGGAAGGTCTATTTCAGCTCCGCTTCTAGGATGGCGTAGGTGCTTTTGGAGAGCGTGGATTTTTGCAGGGTGGTGAGGTCCTGGAGGGCGAGGTCTTTGCTGCCGAGGAGGGCGAGGGAGAGTCCGCGATCGGCGATGAGGGTGAGGTCAGGGCGGTCGGGTTGGATGCGGGTATTCAATTCGGTGAGGGCGGCGTGAAGGTCGGTGCGGGCTTTGTCGGGATCGTTTGTAACAAGGCTGGCGCGGGCCCGGCGGATGAGCCAAGAGGCGCGGAAGCGGGATTCGGCGAGTTCCTGTTCGATGAGGGGAAGGACTTCGGTGGTTTGGCTGGCGGAGAGGGAGGCGTCGATCCAAGCGTTGCGGAGGACGATCCCTTGGTGCTTTTGGCGGGCGGTGTTGAGGACGTCGGCGGCTTTGGCGGGGTTGCCGGATTGGAGGAGGAGGCGGGCGTGGAGGAGGTCGAGATCGGTGGGGTGGTCGGGGTGGAGTTTTTGGATCTCGTCGCAGGTCAGGAGTGCGGTGTCATCGTCGTCCGACCAGCTGGCGACTTGTGCGATGAGGAAGCGGGCTTCGAGCTGGTGCTTGGGTTCTTGGGCGTTGGCGAGGTAGGATTTCGCGAGTTCCAGGGTCTCTGGGGTGTCGCGGAGGAGTTGGATGAGGGCGGTGAGGGACTCGCGGTGCCCGGGCTGGAGAGCGAGGGCGGCGCGGAGATCTCCCTCGGCGGATTTTGTGTTGCGGAGCGCGCGGTATTCGATCGCGCGCTCGTAGTGGAGTTCGGCGGTGGCTCCGGCGGCGATCTTTTGAGCGAGCTCTTTGATGGCGGCGTTGACGTCGTGATGTGCGAAGGTCGGAGCCGGCAGGACGGCTAGGACGATCGCGAAAAAACGGGAGGCGGACATTTTACTTTTTCAGGAGAAGGGCGGGATGGAGGGTAAAGTCCGAGCTCTTGAGGTTGGCGTTGTGGCCTTCGATCGCGATGACGTTTTTGCCCTCGGTTTTGAGGAATTTGGCGGCGGCATCGAGTGGGAAGTAGTCGAAGTTGCCCTGTGCTTCATGCAAGGTGAAGTCGTTGTCGCCGAAGCCGAAGCCGGCGGTGCCGGTGGACCAGCTGGAAATGTCGTAGTTGGGGGAGGTCCAGGCATTGGGTTCACCAGCGGGGTGGGAACCGCCGAGGTAGGACCACTTGGCGGATTTGGGGATGAGGGCAAGGGAGTCTTTGGGAACAGCGGGCTTTTTGGGGCTGGCTGGATTGTTAGCGGTCTTCAGAGACTCGGGCTGCCAAGGGTTGAGAAGGGGAGTGTGTTTGACCTCGCCCTTTTTGGTGATGGCGAAGGTGTCGCTGATTTTCGCGTCAATGTTGAGCATTTGTGCGGTGAGGGTATCGCCGGAGACCGAGATGAGGCAGGAGCCGTGTTCGAGGATGATGCGCTTCATGACCGGGCTGGTGCCGCTGCGGCTAAGAGCGGTGCCGCCGTGTCCGGTGACCACTTGGACCACGCCGTTGTTGGGAGTGAGTCCGGCGCTTTTGCGGTAGGGGCCGTCGCCTTTGGGATCGCCGTCGCCGTCGTCGAGGATGACGCCGTCAGCGATGGTGGGGGTGTGGTAAGCGCCGTCGATGAGCATGGAGCGCTCGTAAATGTGGGAGTGTCCGGTGAAGACGATATCGACGCCGCCGCTTTCGAGGATGGGCATGATGTGCTCCCGCATTTCGATGAGCTGGCCTTCCTTGTCTGAGTCGTGCGAGCCTTTGGTATAAGGAGGGTGGTGGAAGAAGGCCACGAGGAAGTCGGCCTTGGTCTTTTCGAGGTCAGCTTTGAGCCACTGGGCCATTTCTCCGCTGGGGCTGCGGTCGAGGTCGTGGGAGTCGAGGCAGATGAAGTGGACGCGACCGTAGTCGAAGGAGTAGAAGGCTTCTTTACCGGAGGCGAGGCCGCCGGCTTCGGCATTGGTGGGGCAGATGTAGGCGTCGTAGAAAGGGCCTTCGCCTGAGGCTCCCTTTGAGGTGCGGCCTTCGTGATTGCCCATGGAAGCCCAGCAAACGGTGTTTCGAATGGTGGGTTCATACATTGCGAAGAAGCGGTCGTCGAATTCCTCGTTGGTGCCGGATCCGTAGGCCATGTCGCCGACGTGGAGGTAGAGATCGAGTTCTTTTCCGTGGGTGGCGTTGTGATTGACCATGGCGGTGTGGACGCCGGCTTGGTCCTTGCCGCCGGTCCCGGAATCTCCGACGACCCAGAAGTAAACGGGGGTATCGGTGCCTGGAACGGGGTTGGTTTTAAAGCGGTAGGATTCCTGTGCTGCGGTGAGGCGGGTCTCGCCATCGTAAACGGCGTAGTAGTAAGTGGTGGATGGAGTGAGGCCGGTGATTTGGGCTTCGAATTGGTGGGTCTCGACTGGAGCGTCCTTGAAGAGGGGCGCGGGGCCTTCGACTGAAGGGTGGAGGCGGGTGAGGATTTGTCCGGCGGGGACTTCGGAGTCCAGGGTGTCTGTGGATTTCCCATAGCGAACACGTGGCGTTGATTCACCGGAGGTGCGCCAGACGATGTGAATTGATTCGTGGTTGGCCATTTGCAGGTAGGGTGCGCGGGCAAAGGCGGAGTTCTCGGCGGCGGCAGAGAGGCTGGTGAGGAGGAGTAGGATAAGAAGGCGCATGGTGACAGGAAGGAGAGCTTCGGGGATTTTGAAAAAATCGCAATCAAGATTGTGAGTTTGACCTTGGGAGGCTGTTGAGGGTATGGAAGTGGTTCTATGAAAGCAATCTCGCTCCTCGCTGTCTTTGGCGCAACCCTGTGTTTGAACTCTTGCAGCGTTGTGAAATCGCTGATTCAGATTCCGGTTCGGACCCTGCAGACGGTGGGGAGATCGGTGGGAGTGGGGATTGAACACAGTGAGGAGCAGGCAATTCAGAAGTCTGCGGACCTTGAAGCGAGCGAAGAAAAAATCGACATTCGTTAAGGGGAGAGATCCAACTTTTGGATGAGAAGACAAGGATTTGGAAACATCGGGGGCCTTCCCGGGGTAATTGAGTTCATGTCTTTGTTGGGATCTGTTGCGCTCTTTTTGGTGCTCTCGCTTTGGGCGGCGGCGGGTGAATTTCACGTCTCGAATGCCGGGAATGACTCCGGAGAGGGGAGTCAAGCCAAGCCCTTCGCGACGATTGCGCGGGCGCAATTGGCGGTTCGCGAGGCGCGGAAGAGCTCGCCGGACGAGGGGGTCACGGTGACGATTGGGTGGGGAAGGTATGAGTTGGAGGAGCCTCTGGTTTTTGAAGCGGGGGATTCGGGTGCCTCGGAAGAGGCACCGGTAGTTTATCGGGGTGCGGGTGAGGTGGAGATCAGCGGGGGGCGGATTATTTCGGGTTGGGAGCCAGATCCGGCGGCGGCTGGTCGTTGGAAGACCAGAGTGGAAGGTTTGCCGAAGTTTGAGCAGCTGTGGGTGAATGGGGAGCGAGCGATCCGGGCGCGGACGCCGAATTGGTGGCATTTCAACAGTCTGCTTCATATCGATGAGAAGCCGATGGCGGGGCGGCCGGAGCGGAGAACGCACACTTTCGAAGTTTCGCCTGCTGATCTCGATTCGTTGGAAGGGCTGGCGGACGAGGAACTACGGGAGGTCCAAGCGATGGTGTTTCACAAGTGGGATACGACGCGCGAGTATCTGGAGACGATTTCTCCGGAGGAGGGGGTCTTTACCACGGAGGGCTCGGAGATGAAGAGTTGGAATCCCATGAACCGCGGGTGTCTCTACTATCTGGAAAATTTCTTGGGTGCGCTTGATTCACCGGGGGAGTGGTTTTTGGAGGGCGATGGATGGTTGTATTACCAGCCTCGCGAAGGCGAAGAGATGGGCAAGGCGCAGGTGGTGGCTCCGGTCATGGAGAACTTGCTGGAGGTGAGGGGGAAGGCGGGGGCGGAAGTGAAGAATCTGCGATTTGAGAATTTGGCCTTTCGGCATTCGGCCTTGCGGACACCGGTTGATGGGGTGCCGCCGTATCAGGCGGCGATGAGCGTGGAGGCGTCGGTGGTGACGATCCGGCATGCGAGCAAGGTGGGGTTCCATCGGTGCCGGGTGGAGCAAGTGGGAGGCACGGGCGTTTGGTTTCGGGAAGGGGCGAAGGATTGTGAACTTCGTGATTCCCGCCTTTTTGATCTTGGGGCGAGTGGCGTCAGGATTGGCGAGATGCGAACGCTGCCAGACGAGACACGGACGAGTGAGATTACGGTCGACAATTGCATTATTCAGAGCGGCGGGCGGATCGCGCCCTCGGCGGTGGGAGTGTGGATTGGGCGGAGTGGTGATAACGTGGTGACTCATTGCGATGTCGCGGATTTTTACTACACCGCGATTTCGGTGGGGTGGGTCTGGGGATACGGTGATAGTCCCTCGAAGCGAAACCGGATTGAGCACAATCATCTTCATCATTTGGGGTATCGGATTCTGAGCGACATGGGAGGAATTTATACCCTTGGGAAGTCCGAGGGGACCTCGGTGAGCGGCAATGTCATCCACGATGTTTACGCGACGCGTTACGGTGGGTGGGGGCTTTATCCCGATGAAGGAAGCACGGGGATTCGTTTTGAAAACAATCTCGTTTACGACGTTCGCGATGGTGGTTTTCACCAACATTACGGGCGCGATAACCTGGTGAAAAACAATATCCTGACCTTCAGCGAAGAGGGACAGGTGGTTTTGACGAGGAAGGAAGATCACCGCTCGTTTACCTTTGAAAATAATCTCGTTTATTGGGATGGGGGACGGCTTTTTGGAGGGGGTGGTTGGAATGCGGGAGCGGATGTTGATTTGAAAAACAACCTCTATTGGCGAGCGGGTGGACAGGACTTTGACTTCGACGGGAAGAGCTTCGCGGAGTGGCAGGCCTTGGGGAAGGATGCCGGGTCGTTGATTGCGGATCCGATGTTTGTCGATGCGGGCAAGCGGGATTTCCGGTTGAAGGAGGGTTCGCCGGCGGGGAAGATGGGCTTTCAGCCCTTCGACTTTTCGACGGCGGGGGTGCGGGGTGAGGCCTGGAAGGCCTTGGCGGCGGCCACGAAATTTCCGAAGCCCTATGAGGTGCCGCCCTTACCGTTGAGTTTGGTGAATGACCGTTTTGAGCGGGGAGAAGCGGGGAAGTTTTTCCGCATGGTTGAGGTGGATCAGGAAGGCCGGAAAGATCTCGTGAGGATTGTTGAGGACCGGGTTTCTTCGGGAAATCATGTCTTGAAAGTGAGTCGTCATCCTGATCTCAAGCAGGGATTTAATCCGCATTTTTATTGGAATCCGCAGGCGAGCGAGGGGACGGCGAAACTCGCTTTTAAGGTTCGCCTGGAGGACGGGGCCAACATGAGTTGTGAGTGGCGGAGCAAGGGGCATCCCTATACGACGGGGCCGGCGTTGCGGTTTGGGGATGGCAAGGTCACGAGCAAGGGGAAGGCGCTCATGGAATTCCCCGGATCGGGATGGCTGCAAGTGGAAATGAGCGCAGAAATTGGGAAGACGGGGGCGACTTGGTCGGCGGCGATCGTTCTACCCGATGGTTCGCGGCGGGAGTTTCCGGGGTTGGCCTGTGATCAGGAATGGTCCGTCCCCGAGTGGGTGGGTTTTTCTTCGGGAGGGGCAGGGAATCAGAGTTATGAAATTGACGATTTGATTTTTGAGGTGCGTTGACTGCCGTCATTGATTCTTGAAAGGCTGGGCGGATGTGGCAAGGATGAGCAGCAATGACGAAAGTGATTTTACGAATGGGGCTTCTTTTGGTGGCGGGGTGGACTTGGGCGGCCGAGAAGCCGAATATCATCTTGGTGATGGCCGATGACCTGGGGATTGGTGATGTCTCGCCGACCAATCCGGAGTGTAAAATCAAGACGCCGCATCTGCAAAAGATGGCGGATGAGGGAATGACCTTTCTGGATGCGCACACCCCGAGTTCGGTGTGCACGCCGACGCGCTATGGTTTGTTGACGGGGCGCTACAACTGGCGGTCCCGGCTTGAGCGAGGGGTGCTGAGTGGGACGAGTTCTCATTTGATTCCGGCGAGTCGTCCGACTCTGGGACATTTATTACGAGGCGCGGGGTATCACACCTCGATGATAGGGAAGTGGCATCTGGGATGGGATTGGGGGAAGGACGGAAAGGAGATCGACTTCACCAAGCCGGTGGAAAACGGGCCGGATATTAACGGTTTTGATCAATACTACGGGCACTGCGGGTCGCTGGATATGCCGCCGTATGTCTGGGTCGATACAGGTCGGGTGACGGCGCAACCGGAGCGCGAAGAGGGGGTGAGCAAGCAGGAGGATCCTTATGGATGGTATCGCAAGGGCCCGATTTCCCCGGATTTTAAGATTAAGGAGGTCCTACCGCATCTTTTTGAGAAGGCGATGGATCGAGTGAAGGAGCGGGTGAAAGAGGATGAGCCTTTCTTCATCTATCTTCCTCTCCCGGCACCGCACACGCCGATTGTGCCGGTGCCTCCGTTCAAAGGCGCGAGTGGCTTGAATCCTTATGCTGATTTTGTGCAGCAAGTGGATCATCACATGGGTGAATTGATCGCGGCGGTGAAGGCGGCGGGCATTGATGAGAACACGTTGATCATTTTCACGAGTGATAATGGTTGTTCGCCGGAAGGGAATTTTGAGGTGCTGTTAGAAAAAGGGCATGACCCGAGTGGGATCTATCGGGGTCACAAGGCGGACCTATATGAAGGCGGCCATCGGGTGCCCTTGATCGTGCGCTGGCCGGGGAAGGTGAAGAGCGGAGCGATCAGCAATGATCTCGCGTGTCTCACTGATCTCTACACCACTTTTGAAGAGATCACCGGGCAGGAACGCCAGGCGCTCGGAGGGGAAGATGGCTTCAGCTTATGGCCGACCTTGAATGGGAAGAGTTCGACGGCCCGGAAGAGTCTCATCAGTCACTCCATTGGCGGTTTCTTTGCGATTCGTGAAGGGGACTGGAAGCTGTGCCTTTGTCGCGGGAGTGGCGGATGGAGTGCTCCGAAAGAAGAGGTCGCGCGGAAGCTGGGCTTGCCGGAGATGCAGTTATTCGACCTCAAGGCTGATCCCGGTGAGACAAAAAATCTCGTGAAGGAGCAGCCGGAAAAAGTGGAGGCTCTTCTCGCGCTTCTCGATAAGCAGGTTTCGGAAGGGCGCGGCACTCCGGGTGCGAGGGTCAAGAATGACCGCGAGGTGAAGGTGATGGAAAAGTGAACCGCAAAGAGGGAGGGGTCGGTGCCGAGAATCACTCCTTCATTGATTCGATCCACTTTGAAATGACTTCCTCTGCTCCTTCCGGGGCGACGAGGTCGGCCTCCTGACCATTGGTCCGCCTTGAAGCGGCCCTATTCCGGTGTGTGGGGATTGTCTTGGTCTACCAGAAAGGAGCGCATTTCTTTCGGTTTGTTGGTGGTCACTGATTGGACTCCGACGTCGAGGTCCTTGAGGGTGGTCCAATCTGTTTCGGCCACGATGAACTCTTTTATCGCGGTTCGTTTGGTGGTGGCATCATGGAGGGTCACGATTCGGCCATCTTTGGTGAGCCAGAAATCCCCTTCAATGGCATCTGCCCCTTGACGCCAAGCCTCTTGAAATGCGGCCAGGGTGTTTTCGGGAGCATCGGCGGAAGCGCCGCGGTGGGCGACGATCAAGGTCTCGCCCAGACCAGGCGACATTCCAAGTAGGGTGGAGATTAGAATAGGAAGGAGCTTCATCGCGCGATCATCGGAGGCAGGAGGGTGTTATTCAAGAGGAACTCGTCCCCTGCGGGGAAGCTCTGTCGGGTGAGTCCAAAGGCGACACGAATTCGTTGGCGAGATGTCGCCCAGATTCACGGTGTCTTTTTTGGATGCTTTCGGGGAAATTAATCGGAGTGCTTGGCGCGACACCGTTGTGGGCTTGTGGCGAACTGGCCTTTGAGCGCTTCGGGGATGGCCACTTCGGGGTGGTCCCTCCGGGGATCCTTGCGCCAGCCGAGGTGTTTCAACGGGTAGGAGAGGCCGGTGAGGATGTGGTCGCGATGGAGGCGGAGGTAGTTCCGGCCCCGTTTGTTGAGGCGTTTGTCACCGCGCTTGATCAGGACTTCGCCGTAATCGTGGTCATTGAGCGGGCCATAGGCGAGGTCGATGAGGTGGCAGTAGAGCTCGAGATTGGCGGGATGGGTTTTGAGCAATTTTTCGTAAACGAAGGCGGCTTCGTGGAGGCGGCCCTGCATGCCGAGGGCAATCCCTTGGCTGATCAGTGGCGGGGATTTGTTAAATTTCTCGGTGGGAAGAAAAGAGAGGACATTGCCCAGTTTTTCACCTAGCCAGCGGGCGATGGGGATGCCGAAGATGAGGCCTCCGAAGGCGAGGCCCGCGACGATAAACACGGCGGCGGGAGAGGTTTCGGCGGCGGCGAGGATCATCGGGGAAGAAGAACTATCATCTTCTTTGGGAAGCGGCAATTGAGAGATTTGAGGGTCAACAGAAAATTCGGGGGGATCGCGTGGCGCGTGGTCTGGATAGGTAATGTTTCTGCTTTTCGATGAGGGGCTTGGGGTTTAACGGAGGGTGCGGGTGCCCATGAAGTTGGCGATGAGGGCCATGATGACGACGAGGCCGAGCATCCAGACGAGGTCGAGGAAGCCGATCGTTCCGCCGAGGACGGGGATGACCGCGATGAGGGCGGAGACGAGGCCGATCCCGAGTCCCCACGCGACCATGCTGCGGACTTCTTTTTTGACGATGGTGTCGCGGATCGCTTTGGAGATGCCGAGTTTGTTGAGCGTTTCGAATTCCCCTTTTCGTTCGACGAGATTGCGGGCGGTCACGATGCCGACGCCGACGCTCCCGAGGATGATGCCGAGTCCGCCGAGGACGTTGAAGATGGTGATGTAGGTGTTCTCAACTTCGTGGAAGGCGGCGAGGCGGTCTTTGGTGGCGGTGACTTTTCCGCCGACATCGGCAGTCGCTTTTTGGAGGTCGGCTTTCGCGGTGGGGTCGGGCGAGAGGAAGAGTTGGTATCCGCCGGTGGAGGGGAATTTTTCTAACAGTTTCGCTTCATCGATGAGGAGGCTGCCTTGAAAGATGGAGTCTTTGATGACGCCGGCGATGGTGACGGGGAAGTCGTTGCCCCATTCGTCCTGATAGGTGAGTTCGTCGCCGACCTTCTTTTTGAGGACCCACATCATGGTGGTTTCATCGACGAAGGCGGGGACGCCTTCTCCGGCGAGTTTGGACCAATCTTCATCGGTTTTGAAGTGACCTTCTAACAGTTTTGGATCGACGGCGAGGAGGCGGGGTTGTTGGGAGGCAGTGAGGTTGAAGCAATCGACATTGTCGCCCGCGCCGATGCGGAAGGGGACGAGGGAATCCATGTCGAACCATTTGACATCGCCGGTGGCGTCGGCGGGACGATTGACGGGTGAGGTTGTTTCGACCCACCAGGCGTAGCCCCCTGCGCCGCTGTCTTTTTCCTGCCAATTCTGTCCGCCGTTTTTGCGAAAGGAGGCGACTGAAAGGACGAGGAAGACGCCGGCGGCGAGGACGCCCACGACGGTGAGGCTGCGGGAAGCGCGGCGGCTGAGGTTGACCTTGGCGAGGGCTTGCGGGGAGAGTTCATCGAGGGCGACAACGTTGCCGAGGCGGCGTCGGAAGACGCCGAGGCCCACGAGAAGGACGCCGAAACCGATGAGGAAGAAGGCCCCTTGTGGGCCCACCGTGAAGGTCATGGCGATACCACCAAGGATCATGAGAGCGCCGGCGATGACGAAGCCGAGGGCCCAGCGGCTCTTTTTGCCGACCTGTTCTTCGGCTCCGGAGTTGAGGCGGAAGCTGGCCGCTTTTTTAGCTTCCTTGCGAGTGGTGAGCCAGACCGTGATGAGGCAGCCTTCGACGATCCAGAGGATTCCGAGGCCGAGGGTTTTCCAGCTGAAGTGGAAGTCGAAGGAGGCCCCGCCTGCCCCCCAGATCGAGCTGATGATTTTGAGAACGAGGGTGCAGAATCCGACGGCGAGGGCTGCTCCGATGAGGGCTCCGGCGAGGACCACGAAGAAGGCTTCGCCGATGCGCCAGTTCATGATTTTTTTACCGGAGATGCCGACGGCGGAGAGGAGGGCTCCTTCTTCGGAGCGTTGCTCGACGTTGAACTTGAAGAGCATTGCGACGAGGGCGATGGCGGAGATGATGAGGAAGAAGCTCATCCCGAGGAAGAGCATCGCGAAGTCGACGGGGGACTTAGCGGCCTCTTTGGCATTCTTGGAGAAATCGTTGAGGTGCATTCCGGCGAGAGCGGGCTCGAGGATTTTTCGGACATCGGCGGAGACGGCTTTCTGATCGCCGCCGGGGACGCGAATGCCGGTGACTTTGCCCCAGCGGTTGCCCCAGAGGGCTTGCCCGGTTTCGAGGGAGACGAAGGCTTTGGGGGTACCTTTGTGGGTTTCCCAATATTCGTCGTCTTTGTCGCGAATGCGGGTGAGGTCGAGGGGGAGGCCGGGCTCCCAGTCGCGGGCGCTTTTGACATCGGCGACGCCGGGGAAGTTGGGCATCCATTTTTGATCGGCGGCGGGACCTTCCATGGGAACAATGGCTTTGACGGTGAAGACGGCGCGCTTTTCGACGAGCTTGCTTCCTGCTTCAACGGTGAAGTAGTCCATCGTGAGTTCGTCGCCGGGGTGGGCTTTGAGGTCCTCGGCGAGCCAGTCGTTGATCACCACTTCTTCGGGTCCGGGTTGGACGGGGAGGAAGGCGGCCGACTTTCCGCTGACGGCGGTGGCCATGGAGTAGGGCGTTTCTGCGACTTCGGTGGCGAGGGTGTTGATGAGGTAGGTGAGGATGGGTTCGCCTTGAATCTTCTCGGCGATGCGGGGTTCGATGAAGATGCGCGAGGAGCGGACTTCGACTCCGTTGGGAACCTCGACGACGGACATGCCGTAGTCGGCGAGGGTGAGTTTGTTGGGATCGAAGGAAGTGTCCTTGTCGAGGAGGAGGACGTTGGCCTGGTTTTTGAGCTCGAGGAGTTCTTGGAGGCGGGTGAGGGAGACAAAGACCGAGGAGGGCGCGACCTGGGTTTGGGTGAGGCTGAAGCGGGCGAATTCGTCGTCGGTGACGATGTGGGTGACGGTGCCGCGGAGGGAGGAGACCGATTCGGGTTCGCCCGAAAGGGGGGCGTCGCGTGAGAGGAGGCCGGGTTTTTGGAGGCGGAGGACGGCGGTGTCGCCTTTTTTGAGATCGAGGGCGCGGGCGAGTTGTGCGCTGAGGGCGATCTCGTCTCCTTTGAGAGGGATGGAAGTGGGTTCTGGGGCGAAGGTCCAGAAGTCATCGGAGACGCCCATGATTTGGACTTGTCCTTCGGCGCGCTCGCCGACGTTGACCTGACCTTTGAGGTAGAGGAGGGAGGCACCGCCGTTGCGGGTGGCGAGATCGGCTTGGAAGAAGCGTTCGCCGCCGGTGAAGATTTGGGTGGCTTTGCCGGTGCGGAGGGCGGCGGATTTGGAGAGGGATTCCTGGACGGAATCGCCCGCCATGAGGGCGCCGAGGAGGACCATGGAGCCGACGGCAGAGCCGGCAAGGACGCCGTAGTAAGCGGTGCGGTAGTGGCGGATGCCTTTGAGGATAAATCCGAAGCTCTTCATGTTGGGCGGACTGTAGAGGCAAAGATGCGGTGGGGCAACGTGGGAGCTTGGGGAAAGGGGTGGTGGACGTGGAGAGGCTCAGAGCCTCTCCTACGGGGTTGGGGGGGGAGGTTGGGGACGGGAAAAACCCAGGGGGTTGCCCTGGGTTGTGGAGGCCGGGAGATGGCGCTTTTCGGCTACTTTCCTGCGGCGACGGCTTGTTCGAGGGCCTTGAGGGCATCGTCTGGGCCGAAGATTTCGGGCATGAGGATGACTGGGGCGTCGGGGTTGGCGGGAGCGATGACGTTCACGGGGAGGTTGGCTCGGCCGTAGCGCTTAAGATCGTCGTTGATGCTCTGGAGTATGTCGGTGTTGTCCGCCTGGATGAGGAGGACGTTGAGCTCTTTCAGTTTGGCGAGGACTTCTTTGTTGGAGAACACACGGCTCTCATTCACTTTGCAAGTCGCTCACCAGTCGGCGGTGTAATCGAGCCAGATAATTCGGCCCTTGGAGCGGGAAATCTCCATGATTCCGGGATACCATTCATGCCAGGCGAGGCCGGCCTTGGGTGGTTTTGCGGAGGAGTAGGCCCAGGCGAGGCCTCCGAAGGCCATGACTCCGGCGAGGCCGTATCCGACGGCGTGTCGCTTGGTTTTGGCAACCATGGGAGTTCCAAAGCGACCGTAGATGTAGACACCCAGTCCGATGAGACAGAGGGCGAAGAGGAAGATATTGAAGTGATCTTCGCCAACAAGCGCAAGGAAGCCCTTCATGAAGAAGACGGCGGTGGCGAAGACGAAGAAGGCCATGACCTGTTTGAAGGTTTCCATCCAGGCACCGGGGCGGGGGAGCTTCTTAATGAGGGCCGGGAAGAGGGAGAGGATGATGTAGGGGGAGGCGATACCTAATCCAAACACGGTAAAGATCGCGAATTGGATGGCGTAGCTTTCCTGCGAGAGGGCGAAGGCCATGACGGCACCGAGGAAGGGGCCGGAACAGGGAGTGGCGACGAGAGTGGTGAGGGCGCCGGAGAAGAAGGAGCCGGAGTATCCTTTCTTGGATTGGAGTTCGCCGCCGACGCTGGTCATGCTGGTGCCGATTTCGAAGAGGCCGAAGAGGTTGAGGCCCATGAGGAAGAAGACGATAATCATCGTTCCGAGGAAGACGGGATTGGCGAGTTGTTGGCCCCAGTCGAGCTTCAGGGAAATGATGACGGCGGCGAGAATCCACATCGTCACGAGGAGGCCGAGAGCGAAGATTGCGCCGTGGATTTTGATTTTCTTTTCATCTTCGCCGGCCTGGGCCACGAAGCCCATGATTTTGAGTCCGAGGACGGGGAAGACGCAGGGCATGAGGTTGAGAATGAGTCCTCCGAGGAAAACGAGTCCGAGGGAGGAGAGGAAGGTCACTTTCTTTTCCTTGGCTCCGCCGAGGAGGACGGCTTCGGGGCGGGCCTCGATATCGTAGACTTCGAGTCCGGCCTTGCGGTCGGCTTCGGTCGCGGGGACGAAGGCGGTGAGGTGTCCACCGCCGCCACTGAGGTTGGCATTGGGAATGAGGGCTGCTTTGAGTTCGATACTTGCGGGCCCGTATTCCGTTCCAAAGGTCAGAAGACCGGAGAGTTCTTCGTTGGGCTCGGCGGCATCGATGACGAGGTCGTCGTTTCCTTGGTTGCGAGCCAGGGTGAGGGTGACTGTTCCGTCTGTGATTGCGACTTCTTGAGCCGCTTGCGAGTCGATCTGCTTGTCGATGGAGAAGAAGTAGACGGGCTCTTTGATTAGAATTCCTTCCGGATGAAGGACCTTCAGCGTGATCTTGTTGTCCTTTTCAGTGGCGGTTCCGCCCCAGGCCGAGCCGTCTTGCGGGAGGGTTTTTGAGGCGGCTTCGAAGAGTTCTTCGTTCGCGGGGATGAAGGTGGTTTCCGCGCCGGTGGTGACTTTGAAGGAGAAGGGGAGGTCGCCCGGAACGCAGCTTTTGTCATCGCATTCCTGCCAGCGGAAGGTTCCCGAGATGGTGAATTCGTTGCCGGTCTCGAGTTTATCGGAGGCTTGGATTTCGGCAATGAAGGTCACCTTGTCCTCATATCCGTAGATCGTGGCTGCGGTGCCGGCGATCGCGGTCTTGATCGCGGTGGGTTGAGGAAAGATCAGATTCCCTGCGGTGAGGCCATCGGGGAGTTTCCATTCGACCGAGGGAGCGTCACCGAGGACTCCGGCGTTTTTGAAGTAGGAGTGAAAGTGGGGTTTGTGAACAAGGGTGAAGGCGACTTGAAAATAATCTCCTGGCTCTACCGTCGAGGCCTTGGGGGTGACGGTGGCGTTTGAATCTTGATTGAGGGAGAACCCTCCGTCGAAGGGATCCTGCGCTAGGGCAACCGGGGCGAGGATGAGAGTGAGGAGAAAGGGAAGAGCTCGAGGCATGGTAAAGGATTTGTAATTTTGGATGGGAGGGAGACGGGGCCTCTTTCTTCCGAGGAATTTTTCGGGAAGGAAGAAATCAAGGGATGAATGGTGGAGTAATGACACCTTTTGGCCCTTAAGCGTCGCTACCGGAGCATTTTGATCAAGGAAAAGCGTCTGGCAACCTCTGCTTCCATGTCATTGCCGCCGTCGGAAGGGGCTGATGAACAGGAAGATTCCCGATTCATGGGAATCGGTGGGGTGCTGCCAGCATGGCCGTTATCATTTCGATTTCAGGAAACTGGTGATCTCGGTTTGCTCGGCGGCGGGAAGGGACGAGAGCCATTTCTTGACTGCTTCGGGTTCGTAGTTGCGCCAGTTGACGGCGAGGTTTTTCCGGGCCTGTAGTCGGATCGGGCCTTCGGGAAGTTCGGCGAGCCAAGTGGTGGCCTTTGCGGGATCGGATTGCATGAGGGTGAGGGCATTTTGGGAAACTGCTTCGACTGCTTGACGACCGTCCTGCCCCTTCCAATCGGAGAACTCGCTGGATTCTGGGAGGGTGAGAAGATGTTTCAGAGCTTCGCTACGGAGGTCGGTAGGGATCCCGGAGTTCTGCGTGACGGCGAGGGAGGCGAGGTAGTCTTTGTCGGCTCCTTCGAGTTCGTGGTAGGTGGAGATAAGATCTTCTTTTTGCTCCGCGTTCCAGTTTCGGATGACGCTGGAGAGATTGGCGACATTCCGGCTGGCGAGAGAGCTGACGAGTTGGGCGGGGGTTTCGATTTTGGCCGTTTGAGCGTCCCTAAAGATGAAGTCCGCCCTAACTTCGGCGATCTCGTCGAACAAGGCAAGGTCCTCGGGAGTTGTGAAGCTATTGCGATATTTGGCGAGGTCTTCTTCGGTCCGAGTGCTGTAGAAGGCGGCCCTAAAGATGTTGCTTTTCTCGTTATCTGAGAATTCAAAGTTGGCCATGGCGGCCAGAACTTCCTCGGGCTTATTCTGAACTTTTTGTTGAAAATACGAGGCTTGGAGTTTTTCGATTTGTGCTGCGGTGAAACCCAGGCCTTCCCAATCGACCGCGGAAAATTGGTCGACTGATTCGATCCCGTTGAAGAGTTGGTAGGAGTTTCTCACAGCTTGGGCCCGCCAGCTTTCGGGGAAGCTGGCAAGGTGAGAGAGAAGCTCCCCGGGCTTTAGGTTTCGGTTGTTGTAGGAATATCTTCCGAAGACATATTCGAAGCCGTTGGGCATTTCGTAGAGTTGGGCGAGGGTCCCTTCGAAGTCCTTTTCGAGTTTTGCGGAAATGACGACTTGTTCGAGGGAATCACGGGCCGGGCCTTTGATTTCATCTAGCATTCTTTCGAGTTCCGCGGGCCGATGTTTTGCAAGGGCGCTGAAGGCACTATGGAAGTTGTGGGCGCCTGCCTCTGGATCTGAGAGGAGCTTGCGAAGTTCGGTCAAGGCGAGGTCTGGGGCGTCGCCAGCGATCAATTGAATGAGAACTTCTTTTTTCTGGGTGCTGTCGAGGGAAGCGAGGGCGCTCTGGATGGCCCCGGGTTGATTTTTGACGATGTCGGCAATGAAGTGCACGTAGCTGTAGGTGTGGGAGGAGTTGGCGCTGGCCCAGACGAGGAACTCGGAGGGTTCTTCTTTGGCCCATCGTTCGAAGGCGATTTTCTGAAACAGGGTCATGGCGTAACCACTGCGGAGATTGAACGTTCCTTGGTCGAGCCATTCCCTGATTTCGGAGGAAGGAAGGGTGCGGGCCATCTCGATGGCGGTGCGCATGCGGTCGCCTTCGGTGCGCTGCGAGCGGACATTTCCCATCAGGTCGGGGGAGGTGGAGCCAGCATGACGGGTAGAGAGGGGCCCGGCGGATGCGGAGGCATCGGCAGGGGCTGCGCCCGCTCCTGTTTTCCAGCCCACGATGGCGGCGGCCGCAAAGACGAGAAGGCCAGTGTAGATGAGTGGGGTCTTGGATGTCTTCACTGGTTTTCTTGTTCGATTTTGTTGAATTGCTCGACCTGTGCGTCATCGAGAGAGGCCTTCTCTTTCCAGGCCCGGGCTTCCTCGGGATTGGCTTGGAACCATTGCTGATAGGTATTTCGAGTTGGGTAGGGGAGAGAGGGAGATTCTTCTTTGTGCAGGCTTTCCGCCCAATCCATCGCTTCGGAATAGTGGGCTTTTTCAGTGAGTTTCGAGATGACAATAGAGGCGCTCGATTGATAGATGTCGGGATCATCCTGTTTGTTGGCCCAGGCCGCGAACCCGGGGAGGTCTTGCTGAGCCCAGGCGTATCCGACGGTGGCGTAGGAGCCTTCCTCAGCGAGGACTTTCTCGATCAAGGCTTCCCCATGAGAAGTGGTGAGCTGGTTGATCAAGTCGGGGATGGGATTGTTTCCGGCGGCGCCTCCCGAGGCACTGCCTTCGTGATAGATCCAAGTGATGCGAGAGTTTGGGTTTCCATTTTCTTTGAGCATGAGAGCGGCGATTTCGATCGCTTTGTCCGGGTTGTCCTTAAAATGGTGTTTTGCCAAGGCGGCCAGTTGGTCTTCTTTGGCCCATCCTTTCGGAAGTTCTTTGGCTTTCTCCTCGGCGGCGGCCGGATCTCGTTTCAGGAGTCCTTCAAATTGTTTGCGCTGAATCTTGATCTTCCCTTGGGGTGACTTCACGTGAGCGAGGAGATGATCGAGGAGGACGGGGTCGTCAGCGGCCAGGGAATCGACGAGCTGGTCGGGCAGCTCTTGGTAGCGGTAATTGCCATCGTTGCCCTTGAGCTCGAGTGCGAGTTGATAAGCGGCGAGGGGATCTTCACGGCCGAAGGCGGCGATCGTTTTTTGGTCAATATTCCCGCCGTGAGACTTGAGGAATTCGATGGATTCGCGTGGGTTTTCGGTGTCGGCGAATTTGACATATCCGAGGAGGGCGTGGTCGCGCATCCACTTTTCGGGGAGGTCGTCGAGGTTCTCGCGCAACCAGTTGGGATGGAATTCTCCGAGCCCCCACGCTACTTCCCCGATGCGCGCCCTGTTTTCCTGTCCTGGGTATCGGGCGAGGACCTCCGAGAGGGCTTTTTCGGGCTCGTGACAGGCCCAGGCCCACCAGGGGTATTTCGCAAATTCGGTGCCTTCGGCGGCGGCGATGGCCGCTTCGGGATCGACGCGGGTCCAGTTGATGAAGACGAGATCGTTGAGGTCGTTGGTGCGATCCTCGCGGGCAGTGTAGCTGGTCCAGAATTCCTGCATCTCGCTCGCGCTGGCATCGAGTAACCAGAGGGCGAGGCGATCGTAAAGATGGGCCGCCGGGATGTCAGCGAGCGCGGCGATGGTATCGCTGGATTTGATGCCGGAGGGAACGCCGTCATTGGCAACGTGGCCCCGATTGCTCAGGGGAACGGTGTCGGCATTCTCCTCTTGGGAAGAATCAGCCGTTCTAAATTGCTTTCCAAGAGACCCTGTCAGGTAGCCGAGCGTGGCCATCGCGAGGGAGGTGACGACAAGAAGTTTCATAGGTTGAGAGTGATCATCACGTGATCTTTAATCTTTGTCGAGCTATCAAACTTGAGGGCCCACGGCTCGGCAGGAAACAGCACTGAGGTAGACTTGGTTGTCTGGGTTGGCGATAGCCTCGCGGGCTTCTTTTTTGATCCTGTCCGGGTCGTCCATCCACCAGAGGGCGGTGTGGGAATCGAGGAGAATTCTCATCACTTGTGATTGTCGTCGGAGGGTTCGATAGCGGTGTCGGTCATGAGTTCGGTGAGTTCGTCATCAGGCTCCCAGCAATCGTCAGCCTCCCAGATCTGGCCCTTTAAGAATCCCCCTTTGCGAGGAGGGCGGGGAGGGGCGTAGGGCACAAGTTTCGCCATTGGTTTTCCTGCCTTGGCGATGATGATCTCCTCTCCGGCGTGAGCGCGTTCCACCAAGCGGGAGAGGTATGTCTTGGCTTCCTGAATGTTCTCCATGAAATAAGTCTGGTCTGGTTGTCAAGTGAGCGGGTTAAGTGCGACGGCGCGTGTTGACTGGAAAGAAGACAAACAGCATGGGGCTGAAGCCCCATGCTGAGTTCTTTGCTGCCGTTAGCAGCGGGGGAGGGGTGCGATTTTGAAGCGCTACTTTTTCAGGGGCACCTGTTGGGGGTGCATGAGGTAGGCGATGAGGTCGCGGGTTTGCTCCGGAGTGAGGGCGTTGAGGAGGCCTTCGGGCATGATGGAGTTGGGGAGGGTTTGTGTTTCGGCGACTTGGGATTTTTCGAGAGTCGCTTCTTCGGCGAGGCTGCGGAGGGTGAGGGTGTGGTCGCTTTGGGAGGCGATGACTCCGGCGAGGGAGCGACCGTCTTTGAGCTTGAGAACGGTCATGCGATATTCGGCGGGGACGATGGCGCTGGGGTCGACGATGTTTTCTAAGAGATAGCCGAGATCGGAGCGGCCGGAGCCGGTGAGGTCGGGGCCTAGTTTGCCGCCTTCGCCGTAGAGAAGGTGGCAGGAGGAGCAGAGGTTTTGGAAGTGGAGGCGGCCGGCGGAGAGGTCGGCTTGGGCGCGGACGTCGGCGGCGAGGCTTTTGTGAAGTTGGTCGATGCGTTGCTTTTTGGCTTCGTCGGTTTGGCGGAGGTTGCCCCAGATTTCTTTGAGGTAGGCCGTGAGTGTTTCGTCGTTGAGGGCGAGGACCTGGCGGGCGTGGAAGGGGGTGAGGTCGGTGCGGGGGATCTTTTGGGATTTAATTTCGGTGAGAAGGGCGTTGGCCCAGGTGGGTCGGGCGACGAGGACGTCGATGATGGTGCGTTTTTCGTCGGGACGGAGGCCGGAGTATTTTTTGAGGAGGAGGGTGGCGATGGCGGGGTCGTCAAAGGTGGCGAGGCCGCGGATGGCGGTCTTGTTGAGGTAACGGACGTCGAGGAGTTCTTCGCAGATGCTGCGGAGGTCGTCGGGGCGGGCATCGATGAGGCCTTGGAGGGCGGTCTGGCGATCGGCGAATCCGGCGTTGTCGTCGAAGGCAATTTTTTTGAGCGAATCGATGGCGCGGCCATCGCCGAAGAGGGCTGAGAGATCTCGGATGAGTTTGGGGTTGGCGGCGGAAAGGGTCTCGACGGCTTGGGTCCAGTTTTTGGGGAGGGGAGCTTTGCGCCATCCTTTGAAGCCTTCGGAGAGGCCGGTGAGGATGTGGGGGGCTTTGTCGGGATGCTTGATGGCGAGGTCGATGAGGGCCTCGGGTTGGGAGGCCATGGCGCGGGAAATGTAGCGGAGGAGATCGGGCCAGTTGGTGGAGCTGGCGATCGTCACCAAGCCTTCAGGGTAAGAATTGAGATAAGGCGTGATGGTAAACCACAGAAGTTTTGGGAGGTTGTGGTCGGCGGCGTCATCGCGGGCGGTAAGATCGAGGGCTAGGAGTCCGCGGTCGATCAGTGGGAGGCGTTGAATTGTCGAGGCCAAGGTTAAGCGGACTAAAGATGAGGTGTCGCTTTTGCCAAGTGAGCGCAGAAGGGGAGTGAAGTTGGCATGAGCCTGATGTTGGGGATGGAGTCCGAAGACGTGGTCAATGGGTAGGTGATCGGTGAGGAGGCGAATGGTCCAAGAACGGATGTGTTCGTCGGGGTCATTGAGGAGCTTTTCGGGTTGGGCGGCGTCCATAGCGTGGAGGCTCCAAAGGGCGCGAAGGCGGGTGATGGTGTCTTTTGACTCTAACAGTTGGTTGGCTGCTGCGATCAGGTCGGGATTAGGCATTATGATGCGGCGGGCTTGGCGTTCGTACCAGACGTTCGGATGTTCGATAATTTTGGTGAGTTTTTCGGCGTCGATGTTTTGGAGGAGGTCGAGATCGGGTTTGGGGGGAGTGCCGTGGGAGAAGCGGTAGATGCGTCCGGAGGTGCGGTGGACGCCGGTGTAGTCGTGGCATTCGCCGGTGTCGGACCAATCGAGGGCGTAGAGGGCGCCTTCGGGGCCGGTGCGGATGTCGAGGCCGCGGAACCATTGGTCGCCGGAGAGGAAGGCGTCGGGTTCGTGTTTGCCGAGGTAGCCGCTGCCCTGGCGTTCGAGGCGTTCGACGTTGAGACGGCGACCGTGTTGGTTCCAGGTGAGGAGCTTGCCGTTCCAGTAATTGGGGAGGTGGCCGCCTTGATAGAGGCACATCCCGATGTGGGCATGGCCGCCGCCGTGGTCGTTGGCCTTGCCATCGCGGGATTGCTGCCAGGACCAGGTGCCGGAGCGGTCGAAGTGCCAGTGGTCGGCGTGCATTTGGATGGGCTCGAAGACGAGCTTGTTGGGTGAGGGCGCGAAGGGGCGGTCGTAGTGGGCGCCGGGGATCATGTGCCAGAGGTGGCCGTTGACGGTGTTGATGAAGAAGAGTTCGCCGTGTTCATCCCAGTCGTGTCCCCAGGGATTGGTGGTGCCGTGGCAGAGGACTTCGAAGGTTTTGCGGGTGGGATGAAAGCGCCAGATGCCGCCTTCGATGGGGACGCGTTGGTCATCGGCGGTTCCGGGTTGGCCGATCTTGCCGGGGCAGGAGCCGCCGCAGCGACCGTAGAGCCAGCCGTCGGGGCCGAAGCGGAGGCCGTTGGCGAGGTTGTGGTAGTTGTTTTGGGCGACGGTGAAGCCATCGAGGACGACTTGCGGTTGGGAGTCGGGGATGTCGTCGCCGTTTTCATCGGGGATGAAGAGGAGTTGGGGCGGGCACATTGCCCAGATGCCGCCGCGTCCGGTTTCGACGCTGGTGAGCATTTGGAGGTCGTCGGTGAAGATCTTGCGGGTCTCGGCTTTGCCGTCGTGATCGTTATCCTGAAGAATGATGATGCGGTCGCGGAGGCTGAGGTCGAAGCGTTTTGAGGTTCCGGCGTAGGTGTAGTTTTCGGCGACCCACATTCTCCCTTTGTGATCCCAAGCCATTGCGATGGGGTTTTGGACATCGGGTTCGGCGGCGAAGACGGTGGTCTGGAAGCCGTCGGGGAGTTGGAAGGAGGCGGCGGCTTCTTGTGGGGAAGGCGGGTTGGCGGACTGGTCCTTTTCGCTGTTGTAGGGAGTGGGGAAGTCCTGCGCTTGAGCGAGAATGAGAGTTAGGAAAAGGGTAAGGATGGCTTTCATGACGAGGATTTCGCGGAGAAGTTGGAAACTTACCCACTTCCGGCCGAGGTGTCGATAGGGTGGGTGGGGTGGGGTGGGCTTGATCGCCCTGGTGAATTTGGCGCAAATGCTGATATCGTGGCGCGAAATGACTCGCAAGTGTCTCTCTGGGTCAGACGTAGAGAAAGGGAATGCCTTTCAAAACAAGCTCTAGGAAACGAAGCCTCCTTGCGGGATCGATCAGCCTTTTGTCGGCGCTGTTGCTGGTTCCCGTGTCGGCCTTCGAAGCAAAGGATGCTGGAACTCTCTACGAAGCCCATGTGAAGGCCTTTTATCAGGAGCGGGGAGAGAGCGCGGTTTTGAAGGAGTCCACGGAGGGTTCCTGGGGTAATAGCAGCGCTCTTGTTTTTCTCCACGTCGTGAAACTAGCCCCAACCAAAGAAGCGGAATGAGGGGTTTCTTTTACGCGTTCCTTTTTTCGTCTCTCACCGGAGGCCTGGCGGCGCAGGGTCACAAGGCGGACGATTATCGCAATCACGCCTTGCGTCACGAAGGTGATGCGGCTCGGGGGGCAACGCTTTTTCAAAGCGAGAGCTTGATGTGTTCCAAGTGCCATTCGGTGGATGGCAGCGCGAGCAAAGCGGGTCCTGATTTACGGTCGGCGGGTGATGCCTTTGGTCGGCGGGATCTCGTGGCAGCGGTGCTCGATCCCTCGGCCACGATCGCTCCGGGGTATGGCACGGTCCTTGTCGAGACGAAGGATGGGCAATCCCACATCGGGACCCTGAAGCAGAAGACGGCTGAGAAGGTTGAGTTGATGGGAGTAGATGGAGTCGTGGTCACGGTGGCGGCGGAGGCCATCAAGTCACAATCAGGAAGCGCGATTTCCCTGATGCCCCAGGGCCTGCACGCGAGTCTGACGAAGGATGAGTTTACCGATTTGATCGACTATCTGGTCTCGCTCAAAGAGCCCGAAAGCGCGCTCGAGGACCGGGTGGGGATGCCGCGTGAGATTTTGGAGCTCAAAAAGCCGATCGAGCTGAAGCCCTTCTTCAAGGAGCCCTTCCAACTTCCCCGTGGCAAAGCGGAGACTGGCTTGACCTCGATGCGACAGGTCCCCGGACTACCGGAGGTCTTTCTGGTGTTGCATCAAAAGGGCGTGATTTGGCGGGTCGAAAAAACGGCGGAGTCGGAGACGCGCGAGGTCTTCGCGGATCTCAAAACCGAGGTCTTCAGTGATCGTGGTCCGAACGGATTACTGGACGTTTGCTTCCATCCCAAGTTTCGTGAAAACCGGAAATACTATCTCTATTATCAGGTGCTTGAAGAGGGGGAAGTGACGACCCGGATTGTTGAGAAGATTTTCAATGATGACTTCACGGCGGACTCGGGAGTGGCGGCCCGGGAATTGCTTGAAATCAAGAGTGTCGCCGAGGATCACAGCGGGGGCTGTTTGGACTTCGGGCCGGATGGCTTCCTCTACTTCGCGATGGGCGATACCGGCCCGCACCACGACCCGAACGGGCATGCCCAGAACCCCGGGCTTCTTCTGGGGAAGATGATGCGTATCGATGTTGATCACCAGGACGCGGGGCGAGAGTATGCCATCCCGAAGGATAATCCCTTCGTGGGGCGGGAGAATTTCCGTCCCGAAATTTGGGCCTATGGGCTGCGGAATCCCTGGCGTTTTTGCTTCGACAAGAAGACGGGCGATCTCTGGTTGGCCGACGTTGGGCAGGACCGGGTCGAGGAAGTGACCTTGATTGAAAAGGGAGGGAACTCTGGTTGGAATGTTTATGAAGGGTTCGAGCGCTTCTCGAACCAATACCGCCAGGACGATGGCAAATACCTCCAACCGATCTTCGCCTATCGCCACAAGTATGGCAATTCCATCACGGGCGGGCATGTCTATCGGGGGAGTGGGAATTCCTCCTTCGACGGCGTTTATATTTGCGGTGACTATAATTCCAAAAGACTTTTCGGGATTACCGCGAAGGACGGTGGCTTAAAGTTGGTCCGTCAGATCGGGACGATCCCACAACGCCTCGTTTCTTTCGCCGAAGATGAAGCCGGGAATCACTACGCCATCGGATACGAAGGAATGATCTACCGTCTCGATTTTGCACCCGCTCTTTTTGAATGATGAAAATTTCCCTGCTTACGATCCTGACCACTCTCGTTTCGCCACTCCTTGCAGTCGTGGAAGTGAACCGGAGCGCTCTACTTTGAGAAGAGGACGCAGATCGCGGCCTCTTTTTCGAAAAGGAGGCGGTGCTTTCGTTCCTTGAGGAGGCGGGGGAAGGGGGCGAGGCGTTCGTTGACGAGGATGATTTCGCCTTGATGCTGGTCCATGAAGGCGGAGATCGCACGGTAGGTCTCGTTGTTATAAACGAGGAAGCCCGCGACGACGAGATCGACTTCGGGGAGGTCGAGTTCTTCGTAACGGCCCACGATGGAGGTGGCGGTGGTGATGCCGTTTTCCTTGAGTTGCTCCTGGCAAAGGGTGAGGGCGGTGGGGGAGAGGTCGTTGATCCAGATGTGGCTGGCGTGGCGACCGAGAATGAGGGTTTCGGCTCCGATGCCGGCCCCGAGGATGAGGACGCGCTTGTCGAGGAAGAGGTTGGTGTGATGCGCGAGCCATTCCGTGAGGATGCCGGTGGTTTCCCAACGTTGATCGTAGTAGACGGCGATCCCTTGCTTCATCTCAGCGATGATTTCTTGTTCCACCCGTGGGTGGTTCAGTTCCATGAGGGAGAAGGTTTCGGTGCCGATGAGGCAGGGCTTAAAAAGAGGCGGGGGCATGAGTTGGTTGGCGAGTATTGAGGGCTTATGAGGTTTTGCCCAGCTAAGGCCGTCTTTCGGGGCGTATTGGCAGGACCGTGACGGTGCCTTCGCAGCTAAAATATGCCTGGCATATTTTTGTTTTTGTTGGGAAAGAGTCGTTGGCGCGCTTCTTCTGTCAATGGAGAGGCATATTCGCTGATTTCGTAGATCTCTGCAAAGCGAATAGAAGCGCCGCGGTCGGGACCGTAGGTTTCGATCAATTGCGCGCGGTAGCGCTCGGTGTTCTCGACCATCTGCGTTTCGAAGAGCTCGCGCGCGAAGGCGAGCCGCCCGGCGGGATCTTCAGGGACCTCGGCTTCGAGCCGCCAGTTGTAGGGCAGCCATTCGAAGATCTGCGATTGATGACAGGCCAGCATGCGCGCCATCGTGTCCAGCTTGTCCGTCACGTCGATGACGACATCGCCGCGCAGTTCGGTGGGGCGGGTGAAGACATCCCACAGGTAGGCGACGACGGGGTCCTTGCGCAGATAGGGCGTCTCGGGGCAGATATGCGGCACGGTAACCATGTAGGACGCGTCGCGAACAGTTTCTCCCAGTGCGCGATGATCGGGGTGGTAATCCTCGGGACGGTGAGTCAGCACCAGATCGGGTTTAAACTCACGAATTTCTCGGATGATTTGGCGGCGAAATTCCAAGGTGGGCAAGAGTTCGCCATCGGGATTATCCCAGACCGCGCATTCGGCGCCAATGACCGCGCAGGCGGCGGCGGCTTCCTGTTTTCGGCGAGCGGCGAGTTCTTTCCCCGGATGGAGGTGGTGGCCAGCCTCGCCGTTGGTCACCGACACGAACTTCACCGTGTGGCCGAGGTCGCGATGGATGGCGGCGAGTCCGCCGGCGCGGGCTTCAGCGTCGTCGGGATGGGCGACGAGCACGAGGAGGCGGGGATTTGGGTCGTTCATCGTTCTTGAGATGGACCGCGTCCTCGCGGTCCCATTTGTTTGATGGAGTAGGACACCGAGGACGGCGTCCGTCTCAGGATTTCACATCGCGCTCAGCGGTAGCGAAACTTCCGCGCCCTTCTCGATGGAAACGAGTCCGGCTTCGAGGATTTCCTGGGTGTCGCGGCAAAGGCGATCGTTGCCCAGTTCGAAGAATTCTTCTCCAGTTTGCAGGCAATGAATGAAATTCGCACTGGCGTTGCGCAGATGCGTGGCGGGGCGTCCGACTTTGACTTCCTTGCCCATGGGGTTTTTCTTGTCGGCCTTCCAAAGCTTGCCGCCTTCGTGAGGCTCGATCATCAGCGCGCCCTCGGTCCCGTAGATCACGGGCGTGTAGGTGTGGAAATAACCGACCTGTGTCCAGGAGCCTTCGGCGATCGCCAGTCCATTGGGATAGGTCATGACCAACGCGCCGTTGTCCTCGACGAGGATGTCCTCCTTCACAAATCGGCCGGCGGTGGCGGAAACGCGGGTCGGTGTGCCCATCAGGTATTGGGCGAGCAGGGCGCCGTAGCAGCAATAGTCGATGAAGGCGCCGCCGCCGTTGAGTTCCTCGTCGTAGAGCCAGTCGCTGAAATATTCGGAGCAGCCCATTTCCTTCGGGCCTTCGTGAGCGGCGCGGTATTTGACTTCCCAGATGTCGCCGATGGCGCCGGCCTTGGCGAGGGCGAGGCCTTTTTGCATTTGCGGCCACCAAGAGAAGGGCCAGTTGACCATGCAGCGGACCTTGTTGTTTCGCACGGAGGCGAGCAGGTAATCCGCGCCGTCGAGATCGGCGGCAAGGGGTTTCTCGATCATCAGATGCACGCCGCGATCGGCGGCGTCCTTGGCCATCGCGACGCCGGTGGCGTTGTCGCCGTAGATGAACACGGCGTCGACTTTGGCGGTGTCGAGCAGCTCTTCGTGCGAATGAAAAGGCTCGGCTCCGAATTCCTTAGCGGCGCGCTCCAGCAGCGGGGCGTTGAGGTCGGCGGCCGCGACCAGCTCGGCGTCCTTAAGTTTGGCCAGTTGGGGGAGGTTGTCCCAAATGTGATCGTGCGTCAGGCCCAGCACGCCAATGCGTAGTTTACGGTTTTTTTTCAAACTACGGCACTGCTAGGAATTTGTTTTGGCGGGAGGGTCTTGAAGCCGCCTTTGGGACGGAGCGGAGGGGGGTGAAAGGGGGGTGAAAGGGGGGTGCGGGGGAAAGAGGGGCGGAGTCGGTGGTTTGGTGTGGCGGTTGTGGGGATTTCGGCAGGAAAAGTGCCTGATCCACGCCCTATTTCACTGAAATCAGGAGACTTTAGCACGATTTTCACTGCAGAAGAGCGTAGATTCCCAGCCCGCGTTGCCAAGTTCTTTTTTGGCTGCGGTTTTTTTAGGTCACCAAGCTACTTGCCTGTCAGCTGTCGTCGAGGACGAGAGTCCGGCCGTCGCCGAGCGGGATCTCTTTGGGCTGCCAGGCGGGGCTCTGCGTCGATGGGGTCCCTTTCCTGGTAGAACCAGTTCAGGTCCGGTTCGTCGTCGGGGATCCATTCCTTGATGGCCTAGTAGGGTGGCTCGATGGGGTCCTTCGTCTCGATATCGAAGGGCGAGGGTTTCCATCAGGTCTTCGCCGATTTCGTCTTTGGTGGTTTCCATTGCTGGAAACGAGAAGTCACAGAAAGGCGACCTCTTGGAAGGGTTCGCCTTTTTTCCGAGGGCTCCTTGGTAACGGAGTGGAATAGAGAGATGGCGAGCTCTTATTTTGTGGAGGAAAAGGATTAGGTCGCACTTTCAGCGCTGTGGTTTTGTGGAATGGGATTACCCAGGGCGTCGCTTTGCTTTGCCGCTGGGCTACGATAGGGTGCCCCTTTGGGACGGGAGAAAGGGGGGGAGATCAGAAGGTAACTTCGTAGATCACAATCCGACCCCACTTCTTTTCTTCGGCGGGGTTGCCTTGGTTGATGCGGCCGGCGAGGTAGAGGGTTTTGCCGTCGGAGGTGAAGGCGGAGGCGGAGATGCGGAAGCCGACGTTTTGGTGGTGAAGGCGGGAGCCCGATTCGTGGTCGAAGAGGGCAGCCGAAGCGCTCGATGCAAACCGTCATCCCTTGAAAGACAAATTCAGCGAGCTGGTGAGACAGGGCTCTGCGGAGCTGAAGGGCAAGGGTCGAGGTGCGCATTACCGCCCAGTGAAAAAGTAGGAGGCAATTTCTGGAACCAAAATGGGTCTGTTAATGTCCAACTCTGCGCCCAACCCAATCCACCACTCCAGCCAACAATCATTGAAATCAAAAGGGTTTCACGCACATTTTTCAAAACAAGCCTGGCATGTTTTCTTTTTTAGTTTCGGACGATGATCGCAACCAATCCTTGCCCTGTTAGCCTTTCCTGATAATTAAGAGTAGGTGAAAACTGGTCCTGCAAGGCTCCTCCCCCTTGCGGTATTCGTCCTTTACCGACCTACCATCATGCCCACCAAAAAGAAGGCCGCCAAAAAGCCCTCGAAATCCTTCGAGGAATCCCTCTGGGAGACCGCCACCAAGCTGCGCGGCAGCGTCGAGTCTTCGGAATACAAGCACGTCGTCCTCTCGCTGATCTTCCTCAAGTTCGTTTCGGACAAGTTCGAGGAGCGCCGGGCGGAGCTGATTGCGGACGGGAAGGAGAAATACGTCGAGATGGTGGAGTTCTACACCATGCAGAATGTCTTCTACCTGCCGGAGACCTCCCGCTGGTCCCACATCCAGCAGCATGCCAAGCAGGGCGACATCGCGATCAAGATCGACTCCGCCCTGACGGCGGTGGAGAAGAGCAATGCCTCGCTCAAGGGTGCCTTGCCGGACAACTACTTCTCCCGCCTCGGGCTGGATGGCAGCAAGCTCTCCGCCCTGATCGATGCGATCAACAACATCGACACCGTCGGGGACAAGGAGGAGGACACCGTCGGCCGGGTCTATGAATACTTCCTCGGCAAGTTTGCCGCCTCCGAGGGCAAACTGGGGGGCGAATTTTACACCCCGAAGTGCGTCGTCAATCTCATCGCCGAAATGATCGAACCCTACAAGGGCAAGATCTACGACCCCTGCTGCGGCTCGGGCGGGATGTTCGTGCAGTCGATCAAGTTTGTGGAGAGCCATCACGGCAGTAAGAAGGACATCTCGGTTTACGGGCAGGAGTTCACTGCCACCACCTACAAGCTGGCCAAGATGAACCTCGCGGTGCGCGGGCTCTCCGCCAACCTCGGCGAAGTCCCCGCCGATACCTTCTTCAAGGATCAACACCCCGACTTGAAGGCCGACTACATCATGGCCAATCCGCCCTTCAACCTGAAGGACTGGCGCGGCCCCGACGAACTCGTCCACGACGGACGCTGGAACGGCTACGAGACCCCGCCCACCGGCAATGCCAACTACGCCTGGATTCTCCACATGGTCTCCAAGCTCTCCGAGCACGGCGTGGCGGGCTTCGTCCTCGCCAACGGCTCGATGTCGACCAACACCAAAGGCGAAGGCGCGATCCGCCAAAAGATGGTCGAGAACGATCTCGTCGACTGCATGATTGCGCTTCCGGGGCAGTTGTTTTTTACGACGCAGATTCCGGTGTGTATTTGGATCTTATCAAAGGACAAGCGAGGTGGGGCGCAATCACCCTCATCCCCAGCCCTTCTCCCAGAGGGCGAAGGGAGCCAGACATTCCGAGACCGAAGGGGCGAGACGCTGTTTATAGACGCCCGCAAGATCGGCTCTATGATCAGCCGCACTCAGAAGGAGTTGACGGCAGAAGATATTCTCCAAATCGGCAGAACCTATCACCTCTGGAAACAGGATCGCTCTTCTCCCTCTGGGAGAAGTCAGGATGAGGGAGAAACCTCCTACCAAGACGTCCTAGGATTTTGTAAATCCTGCACAGTAGAAGAGGTTTCTAAGCACGACTTCGTTCTTACCCCCGGCCGCTACGTCGGAGCCGCTGCCCTCGAAGACGACGGCATCGCCTTCGAAACCAAAATGACCGAGATGAGCCAGACACTCTACGCGCAGATGGAGGAGTCGGCGAATCTGGATGAGGTAATTCGGAAAAACTTGGAGGGACTCGGATATGGTCGCTAACTCCGGACAAAAAGAAACCCCGGCCCCTATCGACCGCAAGCGGTTAAGGAAGGGATCCCGAGGTCTACGCAGGAAGCCTAAAGCCCTTTTTAGATAGAAATCAAGCTTTCACTATTCATCATCCACCATTTTCAATACAAGACAGGCATGAGTAACTCCGATCCCATCCGCTGGAAGCAGCGCCTTCAACAGTTCACCAAGGCAGAGCAGAGGCTTTCCGAGGCACTCATCGAAGGTTATGGAGTCCTCAGTCGGCTTGAACAAGAAGGTGTGATCCAGCGCTTCGAATACACCTTTGAGTTGGCTTGGAAAGTGTTGAAAGATCTCCTCTTCTACGAAGGCTTCGATGTGAAATCTCCCCGTGAAGTCATTCGTCAGGCATTCGAGGTAGAATATCTCAACGAAGACGATACCGAGGTGGCGCTTGATGCACTGGCGAAGCGCAACCTGCTCACCCACACCTACGAGGAAAAAATCATGTTGGAAGCTCTTGAGCTGATTGAGGGACAATTCCAACCCATGCTCAACCGTCTGTTGAAAACCCTACAAAAAAGAGCTACCGCATCGTGAACGACGGATTAAATGACAAGACGCGCCATGCGATCATTGAGGTGTTGAACCAACATCCCAAGATTGAACGCACCGTCTTGTTTGGCTCACGTGCCATGGGCACTTTTACTCACACCAGCGATATTGATCTCGCGATCTACGGCGAGCTGACCCTGCGCGATCAAGCCCGCATCTCCGCCGAAATGGAAGAGCTATCCATTCCTTACAAAGTCGATCTGGTAAGAATGAAAACGGTCACCAGCCCGGAACTGCGAGAGCACATCCAACAACACGGTGTGCTTTTCAAATTAGAAGCGGGAGGAGTTGATGCCTAATTCATCATTCATCCTTCAGCATTTATCACTCGTCGTAGGCGTCAACTTGGAGGGGCTGGGGTATGGGAAGTAAATGGACAGATACAACTATCGGTAGTCTCTGCACCAAAGTAACTAGCGGCGGCACTCCGAAAACGAGCAACAAAAGCTACTATGATGAAGGAAGCATCCCCTGGCTCAACACTAAGGAGGTAAATTTCGGGCGCATCCATCAAACCGAAAAATGCATTACTGAAGTAGGCTTGCAGAACTCCTCAGCTAAGTGGATACCGAAAGATAGTGTAATAGTCGCAATGTATGGTGCAACTGCCGGGAAAGTCGCAATCAATTCAGTCCCACTAACAACCAACCAGGCTTGTTGTAACTTAATTATAGATCACAAAACAGCTGACTATAGGTTTGTCTACTACCACCTGTCTATAAGCACAAATACTCTTCTTGAACTGGCAAACGGGGCTGCTCAGCAAAACTTAAATTCAGGGACAATCAAAAGTTTCCCGATCCAACTCCCGCCCCTCCCCGAGCAAAAAGCGATCGCGCACATCTTGGGCTCCTTGGATGACAAGATTGACTTGAATCGGCGCATGAATGCGACGCTGGAAGGGATGGCGCAGGCGCTCTTCAAAAGCTGGTTTGTGGACTTTGACCCGGTGATCGATAATGTTTTGCGGAAGAATCTCGCAAAACATCCCTCACCTAGCCTCTCCCAGGGGGAGAGGGATTTGGCGGGCTCTGCGCCCTCTGGGAGAAGCGGAGATGAGGGAGCGAATCAGGATGCCCTCTTTGAAGGCATCCCTGAAGAGCTGCTCGCCCGCGCCGAAGTCCGCCGAGGCGCGCTCCGCGCGAATGCTGAAGTAGGAATGCTGAATTCATCATTCAGCACTCATCATTCTCTCTTCCCCGCCGCCTTCCAACAAACCGAATCCATGGGCTGGATTCCGGAGGGGTGGGAGGTGAGCAAAAGTGGATCAGTATTCGATGTAAGAGATGGCACACACGATTCGCCAAAAAAGGCTGAAACCGGAAAGCATTTAATCACCTCCCGTCACATCACGGGGAATACAATAGACTACTCTAAGGCATACCTGATTTCCGAGGATGACTTTGCTGAAGTCAACAAACGAAGCAAGGTAGCGTCTTACGATATTTTGTTAACGATGATAGGAACTGTTGGTGTCCCATTTCTCATCTTGGAGAACGAGATCAACTTCGCGATCAAGAATGTTGGCTTATTCAAGACCGGAATCGACAAGACGATGGCTGTATTCTTTTTTACCTATTTGAAATCAACATTCATGACTGATTTCATGGAATCACGACTGGCGGGTACCACTCAGAAATATCTAACACTTAAGATACTTCGTGAACTACCGCTGGTCTTGCCGGATTCTAATATCTTGAAGAAATTCGGAGCAGAAGCTCGTCCTTTTTTCGAAAAGATTCATTCATCCAATGAAGAGGCACTGACTCTGACTAAGCTCCGCGACACCCTCCTCCCAAAACTCATTTCGGGAGAATTGGTCCTTACTAAATAATTACCTATGGATACATCAATTTCATCAACGCCATCACCCGCACCTTCCACAACTTCGACATCGGGCAAGCCCATGTTTTTCGGACCAAACTCGGAGGGCTGGAAAGAGCTGAAACCGGATATTCCGGCAGACACGGATATAGCCGATAAACAAAAACTCGTCGCTGCGGCGAGGGCGGCAAAGGACGAATTGAAGAGCTTTCTTCTTTCCTCGCTCCAAATGCAGCACGTCGTGGTGCTCGCAGGCAGCGGAACATCACTTGGCCCCATAACCAAAGGCCCTTCGATGTGGGACCTGTGGGATTACTGCGTGCATTCCAATCCTGGCGACCCTAATTTCGATGGCGAAGTTTCTGACAATGCGACCAAGGTGATCAAGGAGGTGGGTTACGATGTCGCTGCCGAGAAAGAGAATATCGAAGCTCTATTGTCCCGATGCGACGCTTATCTGCAGGTGCATAGCAGCACCGACGTAACCACCTTCATCACGGCGTCGAAGACGATGATCCTAAAAAAGTGCTCAGAATTTATCGACCCGGCGGATGCTAATCAACTCGCCGCTCATCGCACCTTCCTCCACCGTCTTTCTCGCCGTCGGGTTCGTGACTCTCGGCTGAAGCTTTTCACGACCAACTACGACCTGTGTTTCGAGACTGCGGCGGGACGTCAAGGTTTGGTGGCTCTTGATGGGTTTTCGTTCACGCAGCCCCGACAGTTTGACCCCCGCTTCTTTCTCTATGACATCGTCCGTCGCCCAACCACAGGTGACGATGTGGGGACACCCCTAGAAGGTGTCTTCCACATTTACAAACTTCATGGCTCAGTCAATTGGTCCCGAAAGGGTGACAATGAAATCGAAGTGGAGCCAACGCCAACTCCGGATTCCGCGTGCTTGATTTACCCTGCAAAGGGGAAGTATCAGCAATCCTACGTCCAGCCGCATCTTGAACTGGTATCCCAGTATTTCTCGGTCCTCCGCGAACCAAACACCTGCCTCATTGTTGCTGGTTTCGGTTTCAATGATGATCATTTGTCCGAACCGATTCTCGCCGCTGTGCGAACGAACCCGCACTTGCGCTTAATTATAGTCAATCCATCTGCCGACGACATCACTGCTCGGCGAAAGGAGAAAAACAAATATTGGGAAACGCTGTTCAGCCTAGCCGAGCAAGGCGAAGACGTATGGCTGATTAATGCCAATTTCGGGGATTTCGCGGATTTGATTCCCGATCTCAAATCCCTGACTCCGGCACAACGCCTGACCCGTGACATCAAACTAGTGGCGGGTAATTAAATGAGCAGATCATCCAACATTGAGGAAGCTTTTCCAAGAGGACTCCTACGACCCGAATTGTTCGTCGGGGTCCTGTCTTCGGTTTCGGCCCAGGCCGTCCGCTTCAACTTGAACGGCGCTGGTTCTCCGAGTGGTGCACACTTCCTTGGAGGTCGTTACGGTAAAGGCGAAGTCGGTGAATTTGTCCTAATCGAAGGTCAAATTAACCTTCTGCTTGGACGAGTTGTTGAAATTCATCTTCCTGAATCAGATCGCCGCTCCGTCGATGCGTCGCATACGAAAGTCATGGCTCTCGATGCCGTGGGAACAATCCAGCTTCTTGGTTCGGTCGCAATGGATTCACTTCGCGTCACGGCTGGCGTCGAATCCTACCCTCGACTCGGTGACCGAGTTTACGCAGCACCTCATAATTTTGTTGCTGACCTGCCTAGTTTAATGGAACCGGAAGGGAGCCTCGAGAGCAAGGTTCTCCTGAAGTTGGGTTCCATTGATGTCGCGCTTGAAAGTGCCGTTTCAATTCGGCCCGAAAAGCTATTCGGTCGGCACTGCGCAATCCTTGGAACGACCGGAGGAGGTAAGAGTTGGACGACCGCTCGGATCATCGAGGAGTGTCTGAAACACAAAGCCAATATCATCCTCTTAGACGCGACCGGCGAATATAGGGACTTCTCTGGGCAATTCGTGTCTCACTGCCACCTTGGAGATCCAGTTAAGAAGGCTACGACTTCCAGCGCCTACTCGCTGCCCCCAACATGTTTTGTCGAGTCAGACTTCATCGCCCTATTTGAGCCCGCAGGGAAAGTTCAGGGACCGAAGATGCGGGCCGCAATGCGTAGCCTTCGTCTTGCCAAGCTGGCACCTAGTGTCGCAACAAACGGGATCATCCACAAGATTGACCAACCTAAAGCGGCAGTAATCGCAGAAGAGCAGAAACCTGGTGTCTCAGAAAAACATGACGACCCGAGCCAGGATTTTGATGTGAAAAAGCTCGTCGCTCAAATTGAACAGGAGTGCGTGTGGCCTGATGGAAAGAATTGGCAAACGAAGCAATCTGACCCCTCAAAATGGGGCGGTGAATCAGGCGACTTTTCTTACTGTCTGTCGCTCATCTCTCGTATCAATGCGGTGCTTACATCTCAGTCATTTGCGTGTGTGTTCAAATCCACAGATGCAGCACTAACAACTGAGATTGATCAGTTCGCCACCAGCGAGAAGAGACTGCTGCGAATCTGCCTCAGCGGCGTTGCATACGAATTCAAGGCTAGAGAAATCGTTGCAAACGTCATTGGGCGACACCTATTGAACAAAGCGCGTGGGGGAGAATACGCGGCCTCACCCGTCGTTGTTGTTGTCGATGAGGCGCACAATTTCCTCGGGAGGCAGATTGGCGGGGATGATGCTGTAGCACGCCTTGATGCGTTTGAGTTGATCGCCAAGGAAGGCCGGAAGTTCGGCTTGAATATTTGCCTAACCACCCAACGGCCACGCGACATTACCGAAGGAGTGTTGAGCCAGATGGGGACACTCGTGGTCCATCGTCTAACAAACGACCGCGACCGCGAAGTAGTTGAACGTGCTTGCGGTGAAATTGACCGCTCTGCCTCTTCATTTCTACCAAATCTCAAGCCTGGAGAGGCTGCGATTATCGGCGCAGATTTTCCCATTCCTCTAACGATCCAGATCTTTCCACCCACCGCACAGCCTAAGTCCGATGGCCCTAATTACCAAAAGAACTGGGATGCTTGATTCGAGAACATGAAATTCACCGAAGCCCAACTCGAATCCGCCATTATCGAACTCCTGCGAACCCAGAGGGTTCGAATGATGAATTATTAATGATGAGTGATGAATTGAAGACAGACCCAGGGTCCGAAGGCGCTCCGCCTCCCGGTGGTGAGTTTCTCCTCTACACCACCGAGGACGGGGAATCGCGCGTCGAGTGCCCTCGCGGCACCCAATTTCGGCGCTGGGCAAAGACCCGCCTCCAGGAGTATCTCATCAAGGGCTTCACGATGGACGACGTGCGCCTCAAGGAAGGGGGCGGCGGCCGCTACTTTGAGGAACTTCTCCAGCGCATCTGCAGAGGGGTAAGCAATCCTTACAAGTTCCCGGCAAACTCCTGAACGCATCACCATCATGGCCAACGAACTCATTTTCTACAAAACCCCGGACGGCGAGCAACGGATTGAAGTCGTCTATGAGGACGAGAATTTCTGGATGTCGCAACGGGCTCTGGCGGAGCTGTTTGACGTCAAGCGCCCTGCGATCACCAAGCATCTGGGGAATATCTTCAGTTCGGGTGAACTTGCAGAGGAAGAGGTTAGTTCCATTTTGGAACATACCACTCCACACGGGGCAATTGCGG
>Ga0209702_10000959_pt1 | contig 58682 bp, 55 predicted proteins | sample FRY01_FD_187210 | JGI IMG/M metagenome (GOLD analysis project Ga0209702, IMG submission 187210) | Freshwater microbial communities from Lake Fryxell liftoff mats and glacier meltwater in Antarctica - FRY-01 (SPAdes) (version 2) | ecosystem: Environmental > Aquatic > Freshwater > Ice > Glacier...
CCTTTATTACAAATAAGAGCAGCTATGCACAGTAAAGGTGAATGGGAAGATAAGTGGAGGATGGCTATATTAAATGCTGCTTGACATAGTCATTCCACTGTCATTATTACACTTCCTATTCTCAATATATATTTATAATCCATTCTGTGATAATTAAATATACAACAAATAATACCAAATTCCGAAATTTAGATAGCATGTAACGAGCATTCGCGACCATAAATCCCCTTGGTGTAATTTAATTTGGGAAATGGTATAAAATACAACTTGAATTTTGATGAATTTGCTATTATTATGCTGGGTTTACAAAGTGCTGGAGAAGAATTAATGACTGATACGGTAATACTTTTTGCTGAAATACGCGAAGAATTTGGCACTGGGCCATCTAGGGCATTACGCAACAATGGTAGGATTCCTGCAATTATTTATGGACGAAGCAACAAAGAGCCTATTGCTATATCTCTTGAAGAAAAAGAGATAACTAAATACTATAGAAAACCGAATTTTATATCTAGTGTTATACAACTTGAAATCGGTAAAAAGAAGCACAAAGTTTTACCAAAAGCAGTGGAACTTCATCCCATTAAAGATACTGTACATCACATAGATTTTGTACATTTATCTAATGATGTTCAAAAAATGCCAGTGCCTATAGTATTTGAAGGTAAAGAAAGAGCAATTGGAGTAAAAAGAGGTGGTTTTTTTAATATTGTAAAACGTACCATTACTTTACTATGTGATGTTAATAATATTCCAAAGAATATTACAATTGATGTAAGTAACATGTATGTTGGACAATCATTGAAAGTCTCAAATTTAAACATACCTGAAGGCTGCACCCTTACAAGCAAAACAGATTCAGTAATAGCATCTATAATAGGCAGTCGTGGTAGCAAGTCTGAAGAAGAGGAAAAACCAGCTAGTTAGTGTCCATTGATGGGTTTTCCTAATAAGTACAACATTTCTTCCGACCTTCTAAAGTGAGAAGCGTGGAGTCCCATGTGTTACAGGAGATTCCACGCTTGGCCTTTCAGGCGAAGCACTGGACGATGATTTTTCCTTTACCTTTAATCTCTTTAACTAGTACGCAGTGAACATGTATGATACTTATTGCAGGGCTTGGTAATTACGAAAAACAATATAAAAGCACACGTCATAATATTGGATTTATTGCGGCTGATTATTTATCAAATTATTATCAATTTCATTTTCATTCTGAACCTAAATTTCAGGCAGAGCTTGCTATTGGATTAGTAGATAACCAAAAGTTATTAATAACAAAACCTGCAACATATATGAATTTATCTGGTATAAGTATTAAGTCAATATGTTCTTACTACAAAATCCAACCACATGAGGTTTACGTAATACATGATGATATAGATTTAAGTTTAGGAAGAATAAAATGTAAACTCGGTGGCAGTAGTGGTGGACATAATGGTATTAAATCAATTGACGGCTATATAGGTAGTAATTATTACCGTATTCGGATAGGCATCGGCAGACCAGATCCAAAAATGGAAGTATCAGACTACGTTCTGCAGAATTTTACAACAACTGAATATAAACAAATTATTAGTGTTATAGCATTAATAGCAGATAATTTAAGCTTATGTATTGCTGGAAAATTTGAGGAATTTAATAAATCTGTACAATTAAAAAATAAAGTTTAATTATGACATTAAAATGTGGAATTATAGGATTGCCTAATGTGGGTAAATCTACTCTATTCAATGCTTTAACTGCAAGTATGGTTGCAGAAGCTGCTAATTATCCTTTTTGCACTATTGAACCCAACGTGGGTATCGTTTGTGTACCTGATGAAAGACTAAAGAAATTAGCTTCAATAGCAAGATCTGGTAAAATAATTCCCGCCTATATAGAATTTGTAGATATTGCTGGTATAGTCAAAGGAGCTAGCAAAGGGGAAGGCTTAGGTAATAAGTTTCTATCTCATATTAGAGAAGTCGATGCAATAGTACATGTGCTCCGTTGTTTTGAGGATCCTGATATCACTCATGTGCATGGCGTCGTTGATCCACTTTATGATGCTGAAATAATTGAAACAGAGCTTATTCTAGCTGATTTAGAATCCGTAGAACGTAGGCTAGCTTCCTTGGAGAAGCGTCTTAAATCAGGCGATAAGGCTTTAAAAGAACAATTTGAATTACTAACAGCTATATACCAAACCTTATCAAAAGGAGAACCTGTTTCATCTCTTATAGGTACTTACGAAAAACATGAATTAGATCAACTACAATTACTTTCCTCAAAACCGATTTTATATGTTTGTAATGTTTTAGAACAAGATGCAGCGCAGGGGAATGAATTTACCAAAATTATTGCAAAAAAAGCAAAAAATGATAAAACAAATTACGTAATAATTTCATCAAAAATAGAATCAGATATATCAAATTTAGATAATGATGATGAAAAAATAGAATTCTTGAGTAGTTTGGGTCTTGAGGCAACTGGTCTTAGTAAAATTATCAAAGAAGCGTATAATTTATTAAATCTAAAAAGTTTTTTCACTATAGGTCCAAAAGAAGCGCATGCTTGGACTTTCAAAGCGGGTATAAAAGCTCCAGCTGGAGCTGGTATTATTCATACTGATTTTGAAAAGGGCTTCATTCGAGCTGAAATTATATCTTATAATGATTATATGAATCTTGGAGGAGAAACCAAGGCAAAGGAAATGGGTAAAATGCGTCTAGAAGGTAAAGAATACCTACTAGAAGATGGTGATATAGTTCATTTCAGGTTTAATGTTTAAATGGATACCTACGAATAAAAATATCTCAGAAGCCCACCTCTTGACTTTCTTTTTGTGCTATTTGGCCTTTATTTTTATCAATATTCCTATTATGGTTAGGACGCACATGATTATGGCCTGGTGTTAGTTTTTTTGCTAATGCCGGAAGTAGCGATTGCGCTATTGGAAGTTTTTCTACTGATTGTGTTATTGGTTCGATAAGCCCCATTACTTCATTTATAAACTTTGTTTCTGCCATTTTATTCTCGTCTAGATATATTCCTCCTGAAGCATATCCAGCAGTCGTGTAGCTTGAATTATTATAATAAAGCTCTGTAAGCCCTGTTCTACTGGTACTCAAATAACCTTTATCTACAGACCCCGCTATTTCCTGAACTGATTTTGTAAGTACATCAGATAAATCCGCTCCATTCTTATCTTTTTTTATTTGATAAAACACATCTTTTAAATTTTGAGAGATAAGGTTAGTATCAGCTTTTCTTGCCGAATCAACTCCACTTCCGAATAAGTTTGTACCAATTTGTGTTGCCATACTATAAATGGCTTTTAATTCTTTTTCATTGAATTGATAAACACCTAATTTATCGTGCATTTCTACTTTTAACTTACCTTCTAAAGCTTTATTAAACACTTCTTTGGGAAGATAGATACCACTTGTAACCATGCCTGCTGTAGTATATTTAGATCTTGACTTTAGTTCAGTAGATACATTGTCTATGAATTCTTCATATTTTGGGTGATCTAGCAATTCAGTTGTATTAAGCATAGGATTTTCTTCTGAAAATTTAACTATAATCTCTTGCATCATTTTCTTAATCATTTGCCCATCTTGTGCACGATTATCGCCTTCTCCAAATAATTTACTGCTAATTTCATCAGCCATTAATCCAGCAACTATAACATTATTTATCTCATCAAGTTTATTTTTATTGTTATATATATCAGTTAACAAATTACTCGTTGTTTTTGAATATTCATACACATGGCTAAATATTTCCGGCTTTTGAGGAAAATTTCTATTAATTATATCAAGAGGAGTCAATTGCAAAGTCCTAGTCAAATGCTCTCCAACAATAGGATCATAAATGAGATCATTTAATTTACTTTCAATATTAGCCTTCTCTTTATCAGTAAGTATATGATTCTCTAAAATCTTAAATTTTTCTGCAACATTCTCTACAAGCTTTGTGATTAATTGATCTTTTTGCGTATTAATAATTTCTTCTGTGACACTAAGTGGAGTAAATATACATTTATCAAGATTATAAGTATCCTTTAGTAAATTAATATTAGGCAATTTGGCGTCTGTTAAGTTGCAATTAAGCAGATTAACATCATTCATTGAAGTTACTTGACTTAAATCAGCCCTTCTTAATGAAATATTAGATAGATCAATTCTTGATAGATCACCTGTAATAATAGCACCATCTAAAGAGATATTACCTCTTCTTATGGAATCAACCATGCTCATTAAGGTTGATGCATCTATAGTCGCTCCATTAAAATCGACATTAGAGAAAGCAGACCCTACAAAAGATGTATTAGTAAATTTTGTTCCTTTAAATGAAACATCTGTTATTTTTGAATTAACAAATGTAATATTATCAATACTTAAATTTGTTAATTTGAGTTTATTGTGACCAGTGCCTTTGATCGTTACACCATCAAATAAAGTGTTTTTAGCTAATAGTGCATTTAGCTTTTTCTTGTCATCTTCTTCTAGTTGAAGCTTATTTATACTTGTTTTAATAAAATCAGAGAGTTTTAATTGAGCATCATCATTTCTAGATGATAGGCTAGCAACTATATTATTAACAAAATCATGTTTCCCAGCCTCACCTGAATATAACCAATTCATTGCTGAATCAATTAACACCCCTCCAAGCGCTAGGCCAAGGTTAATATCTACGAGTTTTTTAGCAGCAACTTTCATCATACCAAACTTACTACCGGCTTCAAAAGCTTCAAGCCCCTCCCGTAAGAAGCTGGATCTTTGATAATCTCAGTCACAATATTACCTACATTAACACCAGAAGTATAAGTTTTAATTAAAGGAGCTTTATCAATGACAGCATTTACTATTTGCGAAAAATTATCTTTATTAGTTTCTATATATGCTTTGAAGCCAGCGTCGCGTTCCATCATACGGCAAGTTTCTTTAATTAAGTTACTCCACTCTCCTCTTTCATATAGATTAAGTATAGTTCTTATGCTTTCTTTATGGTGTTCATTGGTCATTAACTTTGTTAAGATCCCACTAGCTACATCTTGAACGCCATATGTTTCAAGGCCAACAGCTTTCATAGCAATTTGTTCAAATTTATTGCCATGAGTTTGAAAATATATTTGAATTTCAGGATCATTTTGTACTATATCAAGGAATTTTCTTCCTATCTCAGGATAATTACCTTTTTCCGACAGAGTAATTATCTCTAGTAGTTTCTGTGGGTGATTGAGCAATGAAGGCAATATTTCATATAAATCACCTTTGAGATTATATCCTTTAAGTGATTCTGTGTTTGTAAATACTTGATCCAAAACATTAACAAATACATCTCTATTGTTCTCAAAATATGACCTGATTTTAGGCTCTCTATCTACCATAGACAAAAGTTCTTTCATCATATCATTATATTGACCTAATTTAAATTGATTAAAGACCTTTCCCAATTCTTTTGGGTGATCTAATAAAACAGGAAAAATATTAGCAATTTGTGGTAAATTTTCTGTAGTGACACCATAATTCTTTAAGCTTTCGCCTAAATTTGGCAATTGCTCAATTATTCCTATAGTCAAATTATTAAATAGTCCTTTCTCTGCCTGCATTTTGAGAACTTGTGATAAATTAGGAATGTCCTTGTCATTTAATGCATTAATTAAAGTATCTGTAAGCTTTATATAATCGCCTTTGTTATTATCTTTAATAATCGCCCTTGCAATCTCAGGTTTTACAAGCAATGTGCTCAATAGATCCAAAACTTCATTGTCTAATTTGAATTTTCCTGTTATTTCTTTTAAAAAAGGCGTCCCATCTATAACACCTTTAGCAAGGTTTGGAATGAATTCAGGATTAGTCGAAATAAATTCCTTAAGTTTTGGATCATCAATTAACATATCAAGAGTTTTATCTATCCAAACAAAAAGCCCATCCTTTTGGATAGAATGCAAAATGCCGTCTAGTTCAGGTGCTTTTGTTATAAGAGTTGAAGTATGCTCTAGTATATTGGGGTCAATTTTATAAAGATCTAAATATTCACGTATTAATGGTTTAGTTTTATCCAAAGTATCACTTGATAATGTTCTCAAGCTTTCTTTCCCCACTTCACTTAATGAAGCAAATTCAGGCAATTCAAGAACATCATTAATAATTCTTGTTCTCTCAAGAGCAGGATTAAGAAGGTTTTGGTGCAATATATCAGACATTTTATCTTGAAGAGCTTGGTTATTGCTTATTATCTCATGTATATCAGCATATTTTGTGCTGTTAGTAGATATAATAGCACTCATCGATCTCGTGACATCACCTGCTGTAGTATTGCTAGCTAGTACTTTAACATATTCTTGTATTTGCCCACCCTTCTCTTGTAAAAATTGTTTGAAATCTTTACTATTTGCTAGTAATCCAAATGAATCACCAACTATTTTCATTATATTTGGGGGTGGAGTTCTTGTTTCTATAGCTATTGCTTTTAATCGTTTAATAGTATCTTCATTCTCAAACCCTGCTTTTAAAATTCCTAAACCTTTAGCATCTAGGATACCGCCTTCTTCAAATTCTTTAATTCCCGAAGCTTTTAAAATTTGCCCTATTTTGGGTAAATCATTAGATCTTCTTTTAACAAAATCCCATACTTTATCGTTTTCTAAAAGATTTTTCTGAAAAGCATTATCTAAGTAAACTTTAGGCGATAATGCCGTTTGGACTAAAGTCCAAGCCTTCATGGGGTGTCTGAAGGCAAAACCTATTGCTTTAAAAATAGAACCCCAACTTACGCCTGTTGAAGGCTTAGTAATTACTTCCTCCCCACCAGATTTATCCTTTGTAACTTCTTCTTTGGGAGCTAAGTCTTTCAGTATACTATTTATTAGATCAGCTTCTTCTGATAATACATGTTCTAAAGCTTTGTTGATTCCTTTCCAAATAGAATTGTTTAATTCTGGTTCTGCCCCTGGTTCTTCACTTATAGTATTTTTCATATTCAACAATTTCTGCTTTAAATTTATATAATATATTACTAGTATATTATATTATTTACAATATTCTTAGATATTGTGTAAAGCTTTTAATATATTTAATAGGGAATTAGTTTTATAGAGATTAGGCTTTAAGTGCCATTATGATAATTATAATAAATCAGCACTAGAAGATTAGTTAATATCTATTCATTACTATAGAATTGTTCATTAATTTTAATTTCGTCACGCCCTTTAGATTTGCGCCATTGATTTGTGTCTCTGAGGGAATAAACACAACCACAATATTCCTGCTTATAGAAATTCTCACGTTTTGCAATTTCATACATCCTAGCGCTACCACCAGATTTCCGCCAATTATACGTCCAATAAGTTAGTCCAGGATAATGCGATACAGCTTTTATACCTGATTCATTAATTTGATCCATATCTTTCCAGCGAGAAATACCAAGAGAACTTGTGATAACTTTAAAACCATGCTCAAATGCATAAAGTGCTGTACGTTGGAAACGCATATCAAAACACATGGAACAGCGTACACCACGCTCAGGTTCGTATTCCATACCCCTGGCTCTTGCAAACCAATTTTGCACATCATAATCTGCATCTATAAAGTTTATACCCATTTTTTCTGCAAAACGAATATTTTCATTCTTCCTAATTTCATATTCTTGTTTTGGATGAATATTGGGGTTATAAAAAAAAATAGTAAGGTTAATACCAGCTTGCAACATTTTTTCCATCACCTCCCCCGAACAAGGCGCACAGCAAGAATGCAATAGCACTTCTTTGTCATCGCCAGGTAATTGAAATAATTCTTCATTCATGGTGTGTTATCACTAAAATCAGCTAAATTTTTCTTATAAGTCTCTTGATAAAATTGTAATACAATAAAAGATATTATAGCAACTATAATTAAATAATATGACATTGCATATTTATTATTTGTTAATTTCATTAATATCATACCCATCATTGGAGCCGTTCCTCCAAATATTGCAGCACTTAGATTATATGATAGTGCAACACCAGTAAAACGCACCCTGGTAGGGAATATCTCAACTAACACAGTTGGAATAGGACCCATATAAATAGCAATGACTGTAGCAAAAACTACTTGTGAGATTATTGCAACAGCAAAATTCATTGACCCAAGACCTACGAAAATAGGATAGACTAACAATATCATGCTTAAAATTCCAGCTATCAAAACAGGACGACGCCCTACCTTATCTGAAATTCTTGCTGAAATAGGAAAAACTACTATCATGGTGACTAGAATCAAACTACTTATTATAGAAGCTTGCATACGGGTGTAACCCAATGTTTGCATAAAATTACCAACAAAAACAGTAGCGGTATAAAATGGAGCTGTAACTGCTATATAAAGACCTATTGCTATTATAAGAGAAACCCAATATTTGTTAAAAATTTCCTTGAGAGGAAATTTAGAAAGACTTCCGCTATCTTTTGCTGATTTATAAATAGGGCTTTCTGTCAAATGGCTTCTGATATAAAGACCGATAAGGCCAATAAATAAACCAGCAACAAATGGTATTCTCCATCCCCAATTCACCAAATCTTCTTGCGACATAAAATATGAAAACATACTGGCGGTTCCATGCCCTAGTAACATTCCTGCGCACATACTTACAAAGGATGCACTACCAGCAATTCCTCTACAGTCCCTTGGAGCATGCTCAACAATATAAGCAATACAACCACTAAATTCTCCACCGAGAGAAAAACCTTGCACTAATCTTATAATTGTTAAAATTATAGGAGCAGCTATACCTATCACAGCATAGCTTGGTAATAAACCTATAGCAGCTGTTGGAATTGCCATAGTTATAATCCCAATGACTAGAGCCGCTCGCCTACCAAATTTATCGCCTATATTACCAAAGAAGATGCCTCCAAGAGGCCGGATAATAAAGCCAGCAGCAAATACTGCAAATGTTAATGTTTCCCGGATTTCAGAGTCAGGAAAAAAATGCTGGCCAATGATTGAAGCGAATTGCGCATATAAAGCATAATCATACCATTCTAGAGCATTACCAATCATGCCAGATATTATAACTTTTTTCATTCAATCCTTTTTCTTAGTTGTCTGATATAGTATTAGATATACCTTATCATTTCCTAAATTAAATTATACAATTGGGGTTGGGAATTGCAAGTATCTGCAAACCGACTGCTTAACGTTCTAGAGAGGTAAATCTATAAAAATCGCTTTTGTATATTTTAATTTAGGAAATGATATCACATATGAATTAACTATAGTTTCAGTAAAATACACATAATTTAGTCTAGAATAAAGTAAAAAATCAGGATTGGATTTTCATTACCACCCTGATTTTTACTAGGTTTCTCGCATAATTTTAACACATGCTATCTACTAATATCCTACGCAATAACGAATAATCAATATATTTTATTCGTCTTCTAATGCTACTGGATATTCATCAGTTAGTGCTTCTGGTTCTACCGGCGTAGAATCCTTTAACATATAACCACGTCCCCAAACGGTTTCTATATAGTTTGTACCCCCAGCAGCATCTGAAAGTTTTTTACGTAATTTACAAACAAATACGTCAATAATTTTAATTTCTGGTTCATCCATACTACCATATAGATGATTTAAGAACATTTCTTTAGTAAGTACAGTGCCTTTACGCATAACCAACAAATCTAAAATTGCATATTCTTTATTAGTTAAATGGACAGGAATTCCAGCCACTTCAACACTTCTAGTGTCAAGATTAATACAAACTTTATCAAACTTAACAACAGATTCAGAGTGACCTTTAGATCTACGAACAATTGCTTGGATCCTTGCTATAAGTTCTTCGCGGTTAAACGGCTTAGTTAAATAATCATCAGCACCACAAGTAAGCCCTTTAATTTTTTGATCAACGGTATTCAATCCAGATAAAATAAGTATTGGGGTTTTGATTTTTGCTGATCTGAGTCTAAGTAATACTTCATAACCTCCAATATCAGGAAGCATAAGATCCAATATAATTAAGTCATAATCATATATTTTACCTATCTGAACTCCATCTTCACCAAGTTCAGCAGTATCACAAATAATCCCTTCAGCGGCTAAGGCAAGTTCTATAGATCTAGCCGTCGCACTGTCATCTTCAATAAGAAGTACCCTCATAACACTTTATCTCCTTAATAAAATTTTACTTTTGTTCGTATAATCTCATCATGTCCTTTGAAAAGCAAGTCTTTTTTCTACAATTCATTAATATGATTAATTTTTTAACAAAAGATTATTCTTTTAATTTTTAATTTTGGTTTTCTGACATTTTTTTATGATAAAGTGCGCCAAAATCTATAGGATCAATCATAAGAGGTTGAAAACCACCATCTTGCGTTACATCAGCTATAATTTTTCTTGCAAAAGGAAATATCATAGAAGGACAATGAATAGCTAATAATAACTTTTTTTCCTCATCATTTATATTTATAAGATGAAAAATACCTGCATATTTAAGTTCCACAACAAAAAGCACTTGATTTTCATCGAATGCTTTAGCCTCAATACTTATCTCAACTTCAAAAAAATCTTCTTCTGGTAAATGCGAAACATTAAGATCAAGCGATAAATCAATTTGTGGATTCCGATTTAAAGTTATGAGTGATTTAGGGGCTGATGGATTTTCAAATGATAAATCCTTAATATATTGGGCATTAACTGCAATATGCGGTCTTTCTTGTTCAACCTTAGCATTCGTCATAATAAATCCTTTGTTTAATTTTTTAAGTTATAGGCAGCGTTACCCCAGTTTGCCCCATATATTTTCCTTGTCGATCTGCATAAGATTTTTCGCATATTTGATCACCTTTTAAAAATAAAAATTGACAGGCTCCTTCATTAGCATAAATTTTTGCAGGTAATGGGGTAGTATTTGAAAATTCTAACGTAACATGACCTTCCCACTCAGGCTCTAAGGGCGTAACATTAACTATAATACCGCATCGAGCATAAGTTGATTTACCAACACATATCACGAGGACATCTCTTGGAATTTTAAAATATTCTACAGTTCTAGCTAACGCAAAGCTATTAGGAGGAATAATACAAATATCCACTTCCCTATCTACAAAGCTATGTTTATCGAAATTTTTAGGATCAACAATAGCAGAATTAATATTGGTAAATATCTTAAATTCTCTTGACGTTCTTGCATCATAGCCATAAGAAGAAAGACCATATGATATTATTCTCCCTGATTCATTTGTCTTAATTTGACTATCAACAAAAGGATTTATCATATTAGTTTCGGCGGACATCTTCCTTATCCATTTATCCGACATTATCGCCATTTGAAACAACTTTAAATTTACTGTGGTTTGACTAAAACCTAACAGAAAAATTTATTTTGTCAAAAATTATTTTGTCAAAAATTATTTAAATCATAGATAATGCATGGTGTGACAATAAAACAATAATCCAGAATTTAAATTCTAGATTATTGTTTTCTACGGTATAATGTAGTTGCATAGATATTCAACGTTATGTTATAAACGCTCTCAATAATGTAATTAAATATATTCAATAGAGCAGGGTTATGAAAAAATTATCTTTATTATTAAGTATTTCTTGTCTTACGAGCGCTGTTTTTGCAGCAGATGTAGTACCATCACCATTACAAGTAAAACTAGAAGGTGTTTTTGATTTTCAATCTGGTTTCAGGAATCAATCAAAATTAAAAGGGAAAGACAAAATGGTCTCTGCAAACAGAGGGGGTTTTGCTTTTAAAACTACAGCTGCTTTTTTAACAACAATTACAAATACAGTGGACGATATAAATTATGGAGCAAAAATAGTACTAGTTCCTACTTCAAAAGTCAAAGGTGGTCCTAATTATAATGGATCTCATCTTTTTCTTGAATCTGATTATGGTAGAACAGAAATAGGCGCACCGCATGATGCTAGTGCTAAAATGCGTGTTATGGCAGACGATACTGCTGCTGCTAGCGGAGCAGGCGGCGGTTGGAGTGATTATGCAAAGCTTGATGGCGAGAATGTAAAACATGGCGATATGGATCCAGGATTTGTAGGATCAGCAGATTATTTTTTTGATACTTCTTTTAAGACAAAAGCTGGTCAGATAAATGACGGTACTGAACCTGCAAGAAAAATTTCATATTATACCCCAAAAGTAAGCGGCTTCCAAGCAGGTATATCTTATATTCCAGATTCTAGTAATGTAGGTGGAAGAGGTATTTCAATAGAAGATGGCGCGAAAAGTGGTATAACTAAAGTTGCTCTACCTGGTCCAAAGGATCAACATTTTATGGAAGTAAATCAAAACGTAAAGGATGCCTTTGCTGCCGGCGCAACTTATGAATATAATATCTCTGATGGAGTTGATGTCAAAATAGGTGTTACTGGAGAATATGGTAAATCTGCAAGGAAGCTTAAAGAAACAAATACAACAAACACTCCAGAAACTACTGAATATAAACTTAGTAACCTAAAAACTTATAACATCGGCGCGGCATTAACATTTGGTAATTTTTCATATGCTGCTTCATATGGTAGCTTAGGCAAGAGCCTTACAGCAAAAGAATATCACAAAACTGGACGCGATACTAATTACTATAATGGTGCTATAGCTTATGGTCAAGGTCCAATCAAAGCAAGTGTTTCATATTTTAAATCTAAGAGATTCAAAAATACTGTTGACGTAGTTGCAATTGGTACTGAGTATAAAATGTTACCAGGTTTACTACCATATGCTGAAATTGCTTATTTCCAAGCAAAGGGAAAACCTGTTTTTTATCCTGAAGCACAAAAAAAGAAGATCAAAGGCACTGTTGCTATAGTTGGCGCAAGATTGAAATTTTAGTGATCTTCTTCTGTTAGCTATAGTTATCTAGGTTCGAAGGTTTAATTTTAATGAGCAGAAGTGGGCGTTTCGCCCACTTGAAGTCGTGGTGTAGTAAATAATCTTTATATTACTCCAGCCATTAAAAGGAAACCTTCATAGAACCTAATCCTAATTCCATTGTTAGAATATCTATACCCATCAAATAGCTGAGCATTCGTTGATTGTGCCCCATGTGCTTCTCTACCAGTTTTACAACAAACTAAACACCCCCCTCCATTATGTTTCTTTTCCTCAATAAATTTTATATTAGATCTCTTTTGAAACGCACTTATGCAGAGGGGTTTGAAGGTGACTAAGACCACGCTTAAGCTGCAATGTACTTATAGGATAAATATTGACAGGACACAAATCATCTTCACGAACGAGTTTCGAAAGAGGTCTATTATAAGACTGGACGGCAATATATTCGTCAATATCCGGCATAATACTGATCGCCTCGCCTGTACAAAAGGGATTTGATTGGGCAGCGCCTATACTAATTAGGTGAGCACCAGAGCCCCATGAAAAATCGGTTTTGTACAGTTAGATTGAGCTATTATACCAATTCAATTATAAATTCGTCATATACAAAATGGAGTGAGGCGCGCGGAACGTAGATGACTACTTGAGCGCTAATCTGAAGTTTTTTATAACTAATCGTTTTGCAAGTGATTTGCTATTAGTATAAATTGACCAAAGAAAGCATATAACCTACTCTCTATGATCAAGAATTGTTATATAACCTTCTTCATCTATTTTGACAGTATCTCCAGTATCATACCAACCGTCCCCTAAATGTTCTGTTTTAGTGTAGTTGATTACTCCAGGATTTTCTAGATCCATAGTACCAAGCATGATATTTGGTCCTTTGATAAATAACCGTCCAATAGATTCTTTGCAATGCTCTGCTTCTATAGGCGATTTATCCGATGTATCGTTTGCTATGTCTTCTTCAAATACATCTTCATGGTAATTATCCTTGGTTACATCCAAAGGCTGAATAAGATACTCTATCTTTGGCATTAATCTCCCAACAGTGCCAGGATTATCATGCATTGGGGTGTTAGTAGCAATAATTCCAGATACTTCAGCCCCCCAGTATCCTTGAAAAATTCTGATACCATATTTGTCAGACCATAATTGCCTTGTAATTTTTTTAACAGGTTCACCTCCAGCAAATACGTAACGCATGGAGTAAAAATCATATGGGTGAGCATGTTCACCATAAAGATTGAGGAATTCATCGGTGCTAAACATAATTGTTGCGCCTATATCATATATTACTTCTGGTATAATTCTGTAATGCCAAGCTGAATGATAAAAAAATGTAGGCGTGCCATTAGCTAACATTAATATGGCGCTAGTCAAACCAAGACAGCTATATATTTCCATTGCATTAAACGCCAAATCATGGGAGTTAAAATCTACTTTAGCTAAAAGCTGTGATTTATTGGCTTGAATATTTCTATGAGACAATACTATGGTTTTAGTTTTATTATTTTCCTCTTTCTTGAATAATATGACAGATGGATCTGTATCATTATGATTACAACAAATTTGACTATAGTAAGTTTCAGGGAAAAAACTTCCAATCAATGATTTTAACTTTATGAATCTAGTTATATCACCTTCCAAATCTTCAATATAACAAACTTTAATATTAGCAGATTCAATTGCTTTTATAATTTGCTCTATTCCAATTTTTGTTATAAATTTTCTGTTTGTATAGATTATTTTTGTACAAGTGGTTTTACATGATGATATTATCTCAGTACTACTAGACGTGAAATTGATCATAGTAGGAACTAACTCATAGGCTTGCATTGCATAAAATAACGTGATGGCATCAACATTATTTGATAACATAAGACCAACATTGTCACCTTTATTTGAGTTCTTTATAATTACATTCCCCAGTGCAAAAGATCTTCGTATTAATTCCCTATAGCTAGATGCATTACCATCATTATCTCGGATTATTTCCCTATTAAAACCGTGAATTTTTGAAGATTCTACAAGAGATTGAAATAGTGTTTTTTTATAATCTGAGCTCTCAAACATCATATCAACCATAACATCATATAAGGCTTGACTAATATATTTACGACGCATCCTATTATTCATATAATCAGGAGGACGAAATTTTACTGGCGGTAAAATTGTTATTGTGACTTTTGGAAATATACGAGTTCTTAATATATTCTTAAGTTTAGAAAAATGTGTAAATTGAGGTCCATCTATCCTAACAGGCAAGATTGTTGCATCAGCCTTATCAGCAATTAACCCAGGCCCTTCGTATATTTTCATCAAAGATCCAGTCAAACTTATCCTACCTTCAGGAAAAATGGCGATCTTTTTATTTTTTTTTACTTCATTAATTAAAGTTTTAATAGCCATTGCATTGTTTGAATCAATGGGCAAAGCTTTTGCCAATTTTAAAAAAGGCTTTACCCAAGATAGATGTGACATCCCAGTATTTATTGCAAATGTTAAATTTCTTGAGAGGTAGACTGCAAGCAATGCGGGATCTAAATATGAAATATGATTTGCAATAATTACTGATCTTTTGCCAGCTTTGTGAAAATTCTCTATATTTTTTACTTCCACGTCATACATTATATCAAATATACATTTTAATATTACTCGAAAGATTTTAACTGGAAGAACTCTAGTCTCAGGAATTAATTGAAAAATATGAATTGCAACAACCATATTTAAAATACTGATAAGCAATATAACAAATGGTACCGAATAGCCTAGATAGAACAACAATGAAAGTATCGTCGTTGAACCTGCCATAAAAATGGAATTAATCAAGTTATTTACTGCAATAACCCTACTACGATGGGATGGGGGACTATAATGCTGCATTATAGCAAAAAGCGGCACAATATATAACCCCCCTATCGCAGCAAAGAAAAAAAGATCTATGACAATACGCCAATTATGTAGTTTAGATAAAAAAACAATGATGCTTTTTAATTGCTCAGGTTCATAATTCACTTCACTGATCCTGCTAGCAAAGAATAAATCAATACCAACTAGACTTATGCCTAAAGAAGCGAGGAAAACATATTTCGTAGTAACTTCATTTTTAAAAATTTTACCACAACAAAATGAGCCCATTCCTACTCCTACAGAAAAAACTGCTAAAAACATATTTGCAACATTTTCATCTGCTCCAAGCACATCTTTAGTTAAGAATGGAATTTCAGAAATTATTGCAACAGCAATAAACCAAAACCAAGATATACCAAGTATTGAAAGATATAATCGTTTTTTAGCATGAGTATATTTAATTATTTCTATAGTGTCATGAATGAGATTGAATTTGATTTTAAGATTAGGATTAGTATTATTTGATTTTGGTAAAAATTTAGTAGAAAATAACCCCACTAAACTTACAGCTATAGATATTATAATAATCAACGAATTACTAAAATTATAAAACCCACCTATAATAGTTCCTATTAAAATAGATATAAAAGTTCCAGCCTCAACAAAGCCATTTGCCCCTAATAATTCATTTTTATGTAAATGATCGGGTAATACACTATATTTAATAGGACCGAAAAAAGTTGAGTGTATACCCATTAAACAAATACATAAAAAAAGTATCGTTATATTTTCATGCAAAAACCCAAATGAAGCAAAGATAACTATAATAACTTCAAATAATTTAATGATTTTTACTATAGTAGTTCGTTCATATTTATCAGCTAGCTGCCCTGCGATGCTTGCAAACAAAATAAACGGCAATGTAAATATAGTATTTGCAAACAAAACAAGTGTTTGGGATGATTGGCCGAGCTTACTAGATAATTTATACGTAATTAGGATTATTAAGGCATTTTTTAGTATACTATCATTCAAACAACCACAGAATTGCACTATGAATATAGGTAAAAAACGTCTGTCTTTAAATAGATATGATCGATTTGAATCCATGTAACCTTGAATAATAAATGAATATTATAATAAATTTTTATTATTTGGCAGCTATACTAGGCAATTTAACTAATTCTGTCAAATAAGTAAAATTTAGAACCTGCCTTCATAGTTATTTTTAGCAAAAGACTTTTGGAAGAAACGAAAATAACTACCTGCGCGTACATTTTGAAGCTAAAAAAGAAATAGGATTTTTATTAGAAATTTGTTGACTAGGCATTAAGGAAAGTATATAAACTTGGCTCATGTACTATTCACACATAGGCTTTTCGTATTATTTGCATATGTCAGGGGATGTAGCTCAGGGGTAGAGCATCTGCTTTGCACGCAGAGGGTCGAGGGTTCGATTCCCTCCGTCTCCACCAGTTACTCTTAATTTACTGTAACTTCACATTTGACTTCATGTTATTAAAAAAAAATGCATTTCTATTTAATTTTCTTATTTTATTAGGATTTACAATTTCATATATTGCAGATTCTTTAGCCTCTAAACAGGAAAACAGCTATACTTTAGAAAATTCTATTATCCACACAAGAGAAGAAAGCTCAGTTGCAAATATCCTAAATGATGCAAATGATGATGCTTTTAGCGTAGGTGGAGTAAACAATGATACAGAAACTACAAGTTACCATAACGCAAAGATCATTGCATTAAATAAAATTACTTCAAAATCTCAAGAACTAAGTTTTAAAATTGGCGAAGCTAAATATTTTGGCAATATTGAAATTAAAATTCACAAATGTATAAAAAATCATAATCCATACACACCTTATAGCGGTATCCTGCTTACAGTTATTGAGAATAAAACTGATGAAGATCCAATTACAATTTTCCAAGGATGGATGATTTCCTCTAATATTTCAATTTCCACTCTTGAACATCCTATTTATGAAATATTTGCAAAGGATTGTTTTTAAATCATGCAGTATTTAATAAAAACCTTGACATTTATTATACCTTCCCTTGGTATGATTGCTGGTCTTTCTGCTGCAAGCACTATCATATTATTCTTGGTGTCTTTACTAAGCCATTTAAAAAATAAGTTAACTTTCCCAATGAAAAATATCAAACTAGAGCTGATTTTTATTTTTTGGTGCGTTTTGTCATGCTTTTGGTCACCAAATCCTATTGCTAGCTTATTGATGTGCCTGCAAGTAATCCCTGTTATTTTTCTTGGCCTAATAGTTAAAAAGAATATAAATAAGTTGACTTTTCAGGAGATAAGAATAGAAAGCCCTTTAATTTGGACCCTATTTGTTGCGATTAGTTTATTTTTTATTGAGTATTTTTCTAGCGGGCTGATTTCATTAACTTTCAGAAAAATTTTTCAAGCCTCATCGACAAAATCCTTTCAATTATACGATCTTGATCGTGGCTGCGCTTTATTCAGTTTGGTCGCGTGGATAGTTATAGGAATTTTCGTTTCCAGAAAGAGATATTTCTTATCATATATACTTTATATATTTACCCTTTATATGCTAAGCATGTCAGATAGTTTGGCTACTTTCCTAGCATTTGCTGTAAGCGGATTGATAATTATAATCAGTAAATTAGTAACATTAAAATTCATCAAATTTGTAAGTTTTTGTTTAATTTTAGGTTCATTACTAATGCCTATTATTGCTTATAAGATAGAGCCAAGGTTTATAGCTGATAATTACAGTCAATATATACCAGATTCCGCTAAACACCGACTTTTTATTTGGCGTTTTGTATCGAATAAGATAATAGAAAAACCAATTTTCGGCTCTGGATTTGGCTCGTCAAAAATTATCTCCTCTAATAATGATCAAATGATAGAATATAAGGGCTACCATTGGTCACCTCTGCCGCTTCATCCGCATAATAATATAATGCAAATCTTTCTTGAAACTGGCTTGATCGGGCTTCTTTTGTTTCTAGCTTTAGCTTATAAATTTCTTAAGCAAATCGAATTTGCTATTCTGGATAAAAAAGAATTTAATTTTGGATTAATCGCCTTTGCTTGTTTCATTAATTATTACATTATTGGTATGATATCATTTAATATTTGGCAATTATGGTGGGTTTGCACAGGTATTTGGTCATCTATTATAATACAATGCTTAAGATCAAAACCGTTATAACCTCTTATAACCTACTCAAGCATAGTGCTACTACCACCGCCATAGCGAATGAAATCAACAAATGCAAGAAACTTAACTTCATGTTCATGAATGTTTTTATAAATCGTGTATTTTGACCTACAAGGTTATAACCCCCATTTTCAAATAAAAGCTCATTAGTGGCATTTTTTCATTTATGATTTTATTTTAAAACTTTTACGGTGGTAAGGTGATAGGCCATATTTACCAATAGAATCAAGGTGATCTTTTGTACCATAACCAGCATTCTTATCCCATAGATACTCCGGAAATTCTTTGGCATATTCAACCATCAAATTATCTCTTGTAACTTTCGCAATAATAGATGCAGCTGCAATTGAAATGGATAAATTATCACCATTAATAATACTGATAAATCTTGTATCTTGGAATTTCATATTACCATCTACCAGTACTATATCAGGTATAGTTTTAAGGTTATTAACAGATATAATACAAGCTTTTTTTGTTGCTTCTAATATATTGATTTTATCTATTTCTTCATGAGAAACTATACCAATAGCCCAAATATAATTTTCTGTAATTTTATCATATAATATTTCTCTAGCCTTTCTACTGAGTTTTTTAGAATCTTTAATTCCATCTACAATCAAATCTTGATCAACAATGACCGCACAAACAACGACTGGTCCTGATAGAGAACCTCTACCAACTTCATCAATACCTGCTATAATTTTGTTTGGATATTGTAATTCTAATTTCAAATCAGGCATTTAAATATTCATATTCCTAATTAACATTATTTGCGCAAGGGCTGTAGCTACTGCTGTTTCAGTCCTTAATATGTTTGATCCTAGACTTATAGAAAATGTATTGTCCCACAAAGGAAATATAGATAATTCTTCATCTGAAAAACCACCTTCAGGACCAATAATTAATGAGATGTTGCTTTTTAAGTTACCTAATTTGATTAAAGAATTACTTTCACTCTCATTTTCATTAGCATAGATTATTATTCCATTCATTTCTTTATTGAAACGCTTAAGTAACTTGGTAGTTGAAAGCGTTGGAGGGCTCAAACGCTCTGTTTGTTCTGTTGCTTCTATAATACATTTTAATAAGCGGTCATTGTTTACTTCTTTAAATTGTGACCTTTGTGATGTTAAAGGGATGATTTTAGTGACGCCAAGCTGTACCGCCATATTTATAGCATCTATCATTTTATCTGGCTTAATAATACAAAGCCCTAACGTTAACTCCACCTCAGTTGTTGGCTTCCGTATAAAATCACTCAAATTGATAGATATATTATTTTTGGTTATGTCAATAATTGTTGCAATAAATTCACCTTCTGTACCGTTAAATATCCTGAATTGATCGTTGATTTTCAGCCTCAGCACATTCTTTAAATAATGTAAATATTTCTCATTTAGATTTATTATGCTACCTTTAGATAAGGTGCAATTAAAATATATTCTGTTAAGATTTGAAATCTTCATTATATCTCTGTAGTTCTATATAAGTTTTTACTTTACCTTAAATGCAAGTTATTGTAAAAACTTATTAATGCGTTATAATGTTCTAGTTGTATAGTTATACCCATTCAATTACAAAGGAGTAGTATAAAAAATGAAGTGAGGCGCGCAGAACGTATATGACTACTTGAGCACTATGAGCCTGAAATTTTTTATAACTAATCGTTTGTAAGTGGATTTGGTATTATCTCAGAATTGGGGTTAATTGTGGTTAGGAATCTCATACTTTTCTTGATACTAATCCTATGAGATCATAATAATATATTTAGGAATAAGTAATGAAAAAGAAATCTGTCATTTGTAAAAATTTATCAATTATATTGTTTTTGTTATTAGGTCTAATAAATATTCCCGTTAGGATCTATGCTGCAAGCCATACTCAGATAACTGATGAACAATTGCCTGCATGGCAAGTTGCCATTTTAATTGCACTATTATTCACCTTTATCCCAAAGAAATATCGTAATGCAGCAATTGGTGTAGCAATAGGGATAGGAGTACTTTATCTAGTTGTAATTTTTGTAAGATTTATATTGGAATAGAAAATCGCTACTTTTTATTGGCTAATACCCAATTACTATCTAAATAATCATTGCCATGTCTATCTAGATACTCTTTGTATTTCCCTTTGAAATCAATAATACCTCTAGTAGAGAGGGCAATAATTCGCGTTGCTATGTTACTAGCAAAATCTCTGTCATGCGTTACTAAAACTAAAGTACCATGATAGTTTATTAAAGCTTTTTTCAGCGTTTCTTTTGATTCAATATCCAAATGATTTGTAGGTTCATCTAATACTAATATATTTGCTTCTTCCAGCATAATTTTTGCAAGTAGCAAGCGAGCACCCTCACCACCACTTAAGTTTAATATATTTTTATTAGCCTCATCTTGACGAAAGAGTAACTGACCTAAGATACTACGCACCACATTTGTCACTTCATTGCGCGCTTGTGCAGATAACCATTCAAAAACACTTATATTCTCATTTAATAATTCATGATGATCTTGTGCAAAATAAGAAATCTGAGATTCATACCCCCATTCGTAACTACCGGTATCAGCAACCACTTTATCAAGAATAATTTTAAGCAATGTAGATTTACCAATCCCATTTGGACCGATAATAACAATCTTTTCCCCTCTAGCTATGGAGAAATTTACTTTACTAAGAACTTTTTGATCACCATAGCTTTTAGCAACTTGATCTACAGTTAATACTAATTTCCCAGAAGGCCTTTTTTGTTTAAAATTAAAATATGGACTGGTTCGAGAGCTTTTTTGTATGTCTGGTAATTCTATTTTTTCCATTTGTTTTTCTCGAGAAGACGCTTGTCGTGAACGCGTCCCAGCTCTAAACTTGTCAACAAAGGCTTGCATATGAGCTATTTTTTTCTCGACATAATTAAGCTCAGACATCTTGAGCTCAATAATTTGTTGTTTCTCGCGGATAAAATTATCATAATTTCCTGTATATGGCCTAATTTCACCATAATCAATATCCAAAATATGAGTTGCGACATTATTCAGGAATTCTACATCATGAGAGATAAATACTAATATACCTTTGAATTTTTCCTTTAAGTAACCTTCTAACCAGTAGATTGAAATTATATCAAGGTGGTTTGTTGGCTCGTCAAGTAGTAATATATCAGGATTATTAAACAAACTTTGCGCAAGTAAAACTCTTAGCTTATATCCACCCGACAATACAGAAAGCGGTTGGTAATGATACTCACACTTAATACCAAGCCCAGTTAGAAGCTCTGCTGCAAAAGTTTCTGCAGTATATCCATCATTGTCAAATATAATTTGCTCCAGCTCTCCAAGCCTATAACCTGTATCTTCATCACAAACATCAAGCCCAAGGAGTTTTTCTTTTTCTTGCATAGCTTGCCATAATTCTTCTCTTCCAGCAATTACACTATCAATAATAGAAGTATTTTCATATAAGAATTGGTCTTGTTTTAAACATCCAATACGAGAATTTTTAGGAGTATTAACTTCTCCAAAACTAGGTTCTTCCTCTTTTGTAATAACTTTAAAAAAGGTAGATTTACCAGCACCATTTGCTCCTACTAATCCGTATCTATTCCTTGGTCTTATACTAAGGTTTACATCAGTAAATAGTAATTTAGCACCATATTGCATGGCTAAACTAGTTATAGTAATCATATTGATAATTTGTTATTTCAAATAGAGAGATTTAGAAGAAAGCTTAAAGACACTGAGAAAATCTTAGTTTATCAATCAGTACAGTTAATTTCATGGCATAACTTAACATAATTTTTTATTAAATACAAGTATCAATAACATTGATAAATAAGTATAGGCGCTAACAATAAATTTTTATTGAAAAAATAAGCAATGGCCAGAATATCATATTAAAAAGCTTTACTAAATCTCTTAGCACGTCTATTAAACTTTGCTGAATTGTTCCGCTTGAGAGAGAATCTGGCTCTTTGATACTTTGCGTAGAATTTACATTTTTACCGTGGGTAAATTAGTTAAAAATGCATAGCCAGAGAAATCCAAAAACTCTAAAAAAAATACTAAAGCCCAAGAAGTTTGGACCATTGGAAATATATATATATATTAGTTACTAATTTAAACCATTTATAATGGATTTAAATTCTTCTATAACTGCTTCATATAGTTTTCGTTTAAATGGAACAATAATAGAAGGCAATTCTTCTATACTAACCCATCGCCATTCGTTAAACTCAGGGTTACTTGTGTGAATATTGATGTCGTCACTAGTCCCCATAAATCTAATTAAAAACCATTTTTGTTTTTGACCCCTGAAAGCACCATTCCATAATCTTGGTATTAAAAATTTAGGTAAATCATAACTATACCAAAATTTACTTTCAGTTATTATATAACCATTATCTGATCCTATTTCTTCAGACATTTCTCTTAACGCTGCAGCGCTTGGGGTCTCACCTAATTCTATGCCTCCTTGTGGCATTTGCCACGCACTAATCCTAGTATCAATACGTTTACCAACAAATACCATATTATTCTGATCTAGTATCATCATACCAACGCCAGGTCTATACGGTAATTCATCGTAGTGAGACTTCTCTTTTAACTTGGTCATAGACTTCATTATTTTAATAAATTGGATAAAGGCACCAATTCTACACCTTGTTTTTCTAACTCTTCTAATAACCAATCATTCAGTATGCTTATAGTTAATGGGTATCCTTGAGCATATCCTATTGCGACTTTATTTTTCTTCGCAATGACTATAAGGCGTTTTAAATTATATTTAATCATTTCTTTGTCTAGCTGGCTATCAATGACTATATTATTAATAAGTACATCTTTTTTTTCTATTAAATATTGTGGATATAATAAATTTTTCTCTCTGCCTAAAATAAAAATAAGATTTCTATCAGTAATTCTATCTACTATTACCTCAGCCATTTCTTGGTTTTGGGTAAATTTTTCTTTATAGCTAGTATATACACCATTATATTTAGGATGAGCGTTTAATATCATGTTAAGTCGTAGAATATTTTCATCTTTACTAAGATTATTCATTAATGCATATTTACCAGGATTATCAGAAGCTCTATCAGTCTCACAAGGTAAGTAAATGTATATTTCATGACCATGCTCTTGAGCTTTGTATAACAAAGGTTTTAAACTTGTTGTATAAGGCAAAAATCCTAAGGCAAATTGTTTTGGTAATGAAAGTGCAAATTCTGTAGAAAATCTATTTAACCCAAGATTTGTAACAATAATAGCTAGTTTAGGCTTACTAGAAATGATCTTATTGTCTTTTAAAGAATCTTGATAAATTTTTTCATTTGTCGCAACCTTATTTTTATCTAAATCATTTAAATCTTTCTTTATACCTATATAGTCTGGTACAATCCTATTACCATCTTGCAAAAGATTATTTATATCAAATGATACATGTTGCCCTAGTTCTGTAGATTTCACTATTTGACTTGACCTAGCAATGAATAATCCAAATACTAACAAACAAAAGAAAAAGAAACTAAGAACGATATTTGTAATAATCAAATATCGCTTAAATTTCTTTCTATGTTTGGGATTATTTATCATAAATTACTTACTTTTTCTACTTAACACTAATCCTAGGATTAAATCATAGGCTCTGGCAAATTGATAATCTTTTTTATATAATTCAGACGGTTGCTTCACTTCTTCTTTAATAATCTTCGCACCTTTCTCAGCTTCTTTGCCTATAACTTTGTCATCCTTTTTATTATTAGATTTATCATCTTCTTTTTCTTTCTTATTGGTTTTTTCTTTATCTTTATCATTTTTTAGGTAATTCTTTAAAGATGACTCAGAAAAACGTTTTTCATCAGGCTTAGCTCCAAGGAATTCAACTTTTGCAGGTTCAATTATAATATCAGGTTCAATACCTTCTCCTTGAATAGAACGACCGCTTGGAGTGTAATATTTAGCCGTAGTTAATTTCATCGCTGATCGAGGGTTTATTTGCATAAAAGATTGCACAGATCCTTTCCCAAAGGATTTAGTGCCAAGTAATAACCCTATTTTATGATCCTGAATAGCGCCAGCTACAATTTCTGCTGCGGATGCCGAGCCAGAGTTAATGATAACAATAATTGGTACTTTTGGAGCTTTTACTGCAAATTTACTGGATGTATAGATTGCATTACTAGAGGCTGTTCTTCCTTTAGTTGTAACTATAATACCAGAATCCATGAAATATTCACTCACACTAACCGCTTGATCAAGGAGCCCCCCTGGGTTATTGCGAAGGTCTAGAATAATACCTTTTATGATATTTTTACCATCCGACTCTAAATTTTTTACAGCTTTCTTAAGTTCAGAAATTGTATGTTCATTGAAAGCAACAATTCTTATATAAGCAATATCATTTTTTTCCAAATGAGCTTTAACTGGTTTGATCTTTACTATTTCACGAACAAGTTCAATTTCTTTGGGCTTAGGTTCCTCTTCTTTAATAACAAGTAATTTTACTTTAGTCCCAGGTTCGCCGCGCATTTCTTTAATTGATTTATTAAAACCAAGATTAGTTACTAATTCATCATTAACTCCTACAATATAATCTCCAGCTTTAATTCCAGCTTTGTCTGCTGGCAAATCATCAATAGGGGATATTATTTTGATTGCACCATTATCATACATTACCTCTACACCTATACCCCCAAATTCTCCTTTAGTGTGATTAATAAAATCTTCTAAGTCTTCGTCTGTAAAGTAACTTGAATGCGGATCAAGCGAATTTAACATACCAGAAATAGCAGCATCCGTCATTTTCTGTTTATCTGGATCTTGAACATAATCATTCTTAATACGTTCAAAAACCTCATGAAACTGGTTATAATAAACTTTATCAGATGCCTTAATATCGGCAAGAGAATAACTAAAAGAATTTAAAAATATTAAAAAATATAATGTTGAAATTAAACGCAAATACATATCATTCCTCAAATATCAAGGTTATTTATAAGTTTATCCATCTTTGCTAGAGCCTGAGTCTGAATAAACTGAAAGCGTTTTTCAGGTTTTTTACCCATTAAATCATCTACAATTGTCGCAGTATTTTCAACATCATCCATAGTTACATTGAAAAGTAATCGATTTTTTGGGCACATTGTGGTTTCCTTTAATTGAGCTGGCATCATCTCTCCTAGTCCTTTAAAACGACCAATCTCTATTTTTGCCTTACTATTTTTTGATAATTTATTTACCATCTCAGATTTTTGTCCGTCATCAGCAGCGTAATAGGTTTTAGTACCTTGTGTCAAGCGATAAAGCGGTGGACATGCAATGTATAAATGACCATTAGAAATCAAATGAGGCATTCGTAAATAAAAAAAGGTCATTAAAAGGGAAGTAATATGAGCACCATCAACATCAGCATCTGTCATGATAATAATTTTATCATAACGTAAATTTTCTTCACGGTAATGATTAAGTGAGCCACAAGAAAGAGCGATTTCTAAGTCTTGGATTTCCTGATTATTAGCTATCTTATCAATGCTCGCATTTGCAATATTAAGTATCTTACCCCTCAAGGGAAGAACGGCCTGATTCTCTCTATTTCTTGCTTGCTTAGCAGAACCACCAGCTGAATCACCTTCTACTATAAATAATTCCGTACCTTTTGGTGTTTCTCTAGTACAATCAGCTAATTTACCAGGTAGCCTTAGTTTTTGAACAGCATTTTTACGAGATATATTTTTCTCATTTTTCCTACTTACCCTAACTTCAGCTATACTGATAATATAATCAAGTATAGTAGTAGCAGCTACCTTATTGTTACTAAGCCAATGGTCCAAATGGTCTTTAATAATATTCTCAATAGTTTTAGTAATACCATTTGATACTAACTTTTCTTTCGTCTGCCCTTGAAAAACTGGATCTTTAATAAATATAGAAAGAATAATACAAGCTTGTTCTAAAATATCCTCAATTGTACAAGCTTGCGCCTTTTTATTACCAACCATTTCTCCATATTGTTTAAAACTACGAAGAAGTGCGGCTCTTAATCCTTGTTCATGCGTGCCACCAAGTTTTGTTGGTATAGTATTGCAATAAGATTGAATAAAATTTTTATTGTCATCCCAAGCTATCGCCCACTCAATTTTTATATCAGATTCTACCATGCTTACGTTGCTAGTAAACATTTCTCCACCTATTAAATCAATGGATTTAATTTTTGAATTTAAATAATCTTTGAGGCCATCTGGAAAATATATTGTGCTTTTAGGAGGTACATTTTCATTACCTGTTTCATAACATTCCCATTCTATCTTAACTCCTCGATATAAATACGCCTTGGATTTAGCTAGTTCATATATTTTTTCTGGCTTAAAGAAAGCTCCAGCACCAAAAATCTCAGGATCGGGGTGAAAAGTAATAGAAGTACCATTTAATTTTTTTGCCACATTTTCACTTGAAAGGTCACTTGTTTTATGGCCCTTAGAATAGGACTGTTTAAATAATTTGCCTTCTTTATAGATTTGTACAATCAAAAAATCAGATAAAGCATTGACCACTGAAATGCCTACTCCATGCAATCCGCCAGCGGTTTGGTAGGCATTACTTGAGAATTTACCGCCAGAATGTAGCGTGGTGAGTATCACCTCAAGGGCTGATTTATCTGGAAATTTAGGGTGATTATCCACTGGAATACCCCTACCATTATCAGATATTGTAATAATATTACCTTCCTGAAGTTTTATAGTAATTATGCTTGCAAACCCAGCTACCGCTTCATCCATTGAATTATCTAGCACTTCTGAAATCAAATGGTGCATTGAAGATTCATCGGTTCCTCCAATATACATGCCAGGTCTTTTGCGAACAGGCTCTAGGCCTTCTAATACTTCTATATCTTTAGCGCTATAAGAGTTATTACTTTTATATTTTTCTGCGGCTTTAAAACTGAATAAATCAGACATAGATTCAATACTAACAAATTTTTGATTAAACTAAACGATCCAGCGGCAAAAAGCAAGTTTACATAGAAGTTTTAAAAAAATATTCATAAAAATAATGCAAAAATCCTTCCAAACGCAGGCGTAAGTCATTACTTACTTACGTTGGAACCTCCTTAAGCCTCTTTATATTCTAGTTAAATTAAATGACGCATTATATCTCCAGCGTTGCTAAATAAGTACAGACATTAACAACAAATTTTTATTGAATAAAATAAGTAGTGATCAGAACATTATGTCAAAACCCTTACTAAAACCTCTTAGCGCGCCTATTAAATCTTGCTAAATATATCGTAGGGAGAGCCTTTGACCCTGTGAAAGACTTGTCTATAGCCCTAAGACCAGCATCCTCTTTTTAGCCTTTTGAGTAAAATTAGAGATACTATACTGTCTTCTCTTGTTAATCCCTATACTTAGTTATCAATAATATATCTCTTAGTAAAAAATTATTGAAATAATTATCCAGAGTTAGTAATATTGCTTAATTACTCAAAAAGTCTAATAAATCTTTGTATGTTAGGATTATGAAAATAAAAAACATTAAAGAGATCTTTCATTCTTTCGTTGGTACGTGGAATATAAAAAGAATGATTGGCACGGAGCCTATTGGCGAAGGTAAGGCTGTTTTTGTTCTAAAAGACCATGAGAATATAGCATATAGAGAAGACATTAAAATAAAATATCCAAACTCACCAATGATTCATCAAGCATATAAGGAATATTTATATAAATATCATTCACATGAAGATGAAATTTCTAAAAACTTTATCAATGATAAAATTTTCTATTACCTGAAATTTACAAATAACAAGCAATCGGCTAATGGTTTACATTTATGCAATAAAGATCATTACAAAGCAATATATAACTTCTTAACAAAAAATTACTTTCAAATAAGTTATGAAGTCCATGGCGAAGGAAAGAATTATGTGATAAGTACTGAATTTACAAAAATTGATGGTAGTAACCATTCAGATATTTAACCTATAAAAAATAATGATGTTGGTGTAACTCTTGGCATAATATCACGCCGCCCCCTGCTTTAGGTGTCAAACTCAATATTTCATTGAATTAAAACAAGAAAAAGAAAAAACCTTAAATAGATCACCCATTTTATCCGAAGATAAAAGATATTCTAATTGGCGAAATATGATGGCAAACTCCTGCACTGATAACTTTTGTTTCAAAACATCGGCACGTAGTAATATACCATTTTCTATAAGGAAATCGCGCTGTGAATCAAATCTATATTCTTTGATCCCTCGATCATAAACTGCATTTTTAAGCGCTGCAAAATCAACCTGAGCGGAAAGATCCGCTTCCCCTAATGTTTCAAGCAATGGGTGATATCTATGATTTTTGATAGCCTGAATGGTGGGGTTATAATTATGGCGTAATCTTTCTGTTATATATATGTCATAGCCGTAATCTATAATTAGAGCAGAACCTGAATATTGTTTTATATGATCAGATATGAATCGTACTAATTCCAATGATTCAAAAGATTCTTCTATAATTGCCCCATCATGTGCATTAAGATTGTTTTGTAACAAATATTGTTGCAATTCATTTTTACAAGCAATTTTATCAAATTTTACCTTACCATCTTTAGGATCAATAATTAAAATAGACTCATACCATAAGTCTTTTACCTTGATATATTGTGTTATAGGCAAAGCATCAAAAAATTCATTCGCTATTATTATGGAAGGCAAAGGGTCGATATTTTCTATTTTCTGCATAAATTTGATATCTAAATCATATTTAGCTAAATTCGATTTTTGCTGTAAAATAAAATTATTATTTATCTCGATAAGATTTATATTTAACGCATTGTAAAATTCTGGAACTAACTTCGCCACTTTTAACAAATCATGCATTAGTAAACCTCGACCTGGGCCAAGCCCTACTAGATTAATCTTTTTACATCTTCCCATTTCTTCCCATTGCCTAATGGACCAAAAACCAATGATTTCACCAAGAAGCTGAGAAATTTCAGGCGAGATAATAAAATCACCATCAATACCAAATGAATTCTGCGTTTGATAATATGAGCTTGGATTGGCTAAAAGTACTTCCCTCATCAACTGATCAAGTTTGATATATCCCTGGTTTTTTATCAGGTTTCTTATATTTGAATCTATAGGCATCTGAACTTAACTAATTCTGTAAAATTAACACATAATAACATATAAGTTTGTAATAATATGCCTTTGTATTAACATTTTTATTGAAAGGTCTAAAATATTAATATTATCTTGATCTTAAATATCATAATTATAGGAGATTTATTCTAATGAAAAATCAAAAATATTATCTAAGAAATAAAATATTCAAAACTTTGCTTGCTACAAGTTTTTCTTTAGCTTTAATACCTTGTAGTTTTGCTGCTAATCAACCCTCTTCTTTACTAAGATTGGTAAAAACTGACTCAAAGCTTTCTACTGGAACAGAAGGTGGTAACATCACAACTCCTTTTGAATCAGGAAGTATATTGCAATATGACGGGTTAGGTAATTGGACTGTTGTAGCTGATATTTCAAATGTTTCAATCACATCTATTGATATAAATTCTGCAATAAATAGTAATTTGCCAGGAATATTTACTATTCAAGGAAATACCATAATTGGAGATATAATCAATTCTGGTAATAATCCAAATGCTAGGTTAAGCATTATAGCTGCAAATAGTGAAACCACTTTTACTGGTACTGGCAGCCTCGATATGCTAGCTACTGGTGACATAGGAATGGTATCTGCACGAGGAAATGCAAATCTAAATATTAAAACTGCAGTACTGAATAATAATAAATTTAATGTAACTGATAATGCTAAACTTGTTTTTGAAGATGATGTAATGGCTATGACCATGAATATTTCAAAATCTGCTTCAGTGACATTTAAAAATAATTTGAACATTAATTCCATGTACATACGAAATAATGGTCTAGTTAATTTTGAAACTGGTATAAATAATACAAAAGCTGGGCCTATAATAATAGGTGATTCAGGTACAGTGCACTTGGGTGGTAACGTAAATATTGTGAATATATGCGGAATTAGCGTTTCTGATGAGGATCGGTTACATTCCAATGGAACAATTAGATTTACTAATAAAAATCCTATTACATATAGTGGTAGCATAGGAACAGCTGATAATGTTGATCAAGGGGCTGGTATGGCAAGGCCGATAAAAGCTATAGAACTAACAGATGCTAACGTTACAATTCAAGGAATGGTAATTGGTAACGATACTACTCTTAGCCTAAGTAACCAGGAATTACAACTTAAAGGTCGATTATTAATGCAGGGAGCAACTGTTATTCAAACCACTTTTGATGGAACAAAAGGCGGGCATTTAATAGTACAACAAGATGATAGTATAGTTGATTTCTCGCAATCAAGTAGTATTTCTATAGTAGTAAATGATGGAGCGGTAAATGATAACAAAGCCTATAGTTATACTCTCCTCCAATCAACAGGGGGGGGGAGGATTGTTCCTGGAAGTACTGTACTCGTAACATCGAACAACAGATATATAAAATGGGGTTACAACCCAGAAACTTATGTCTTGTCGAGGGCAGCCGGACTCACACCCACGATACCAGATGATACGAATGCATCTGGAGGAGATGATCATCATGCAGCAGTTGGGAAAGTTTTATCTGACCCTAATGCAACTGGAGCAGCAAAACAAGTTCAAATTAACTTTGGAACCATGGCTACAGAAGATGTCTTAGAAGCAGTTTCAAGATTGCAGCCTACTGAAATTGTTGAAACATCTTTGGAAGGTACTCAAATCACTGTTGAAAACAGAATAAGTGATTTATTCGAAACTGATGCACAAGAATTAGATACACCAGCGCCAACAGAAGGTGTTTCTTCTGGCTGTGAGGGGTTATATACAACCAAACATGGCCTTTGGATTACACCTTTTGGCGGTAAATCTAATCAAAAAGCTCATAAACAAGATCCAAGCTATAAAACCACATCTTATGGGCTCTCAGTAGGCTATGACACCAAAATTAACGATGATTGGAGCGTTGGGCTTGCTTTAACTTCAGTTAAAACAAATGTAAAACATAAAGAAGCAAAAGATAGCGATAAAGGTAAGACAAATACTTTTATATTATCACTTTATGCTTTGAATCAAATGAATGAAAAATGGTTTTCCCAAGGTATGATTTCAGTAGGGCATAGTAGAATAGAATCATCGGAAAAACGCATAATAGACTCTAATACCGAGCAAAATGCTAATGGTAAATATAAGGCTAAATCCTATAGTGGTGAAATTATGTTAGGATATTCAGCAGCCCCAGCAAAATCAATAAGCCTTGCTCCTATGCTTGGCTTAAGATATACAAAATTTCCTGCCAGTAGCTATAAAGAAACAGGAGCTTCAATACAAAATCTAAGCATAAAAAACAAAGGTACAGATATATTTGAAGGAATCTTAGGAGCAAGATTATTAACTAAAATAGCAAAAAACGGAATGTTGTTTATTCCAGAAATCCACGGATTTTTAAACTACAGTTTTAAAGACAGAACGCCAAAAATTGAAGCTAGATTAGAAGGTCTACCATCACTTATTCCTGTACGTGTAGCAAAGTCTGATAAGGCTTGGTATAATGTTGGTACTAGCCTTAGTGTTGAACACAATAACATGGAATATGGAATTAAATATGATTCTGTAATTGCTAAAAAATACTTAGCTCATCAAGGTGCTTTGAAAATTAAAGTTAATTTCTAGGCTACTAAATCATTAGACCTTTTTCCAAACTCGCTTATGAAGGGAGATTTGAAGGTGACTATAAGCACAGAACCGCAGTGTACTCAAATGTACATGAGGATTCGAGCATCGATAGGGCGGACCCAAATCACCTTCAGAAGTAGAGTTTCGAAAGAGGTCTAATGGAGTTCTAAACAGAGATATCTAGTCTAGAACTCCGACATCCCTAACTAAATATTATTTAATAAAAAATACATTGTTATCTATAATTGGTTAGGAATGCTATAACTCCTTCTATAATTCATTTTACGATTCAATATTTCTCTGTTAAGATAAGCAAAAATAGCAATATATTATATTATTACTACGTTAGCAACATGGTATTCTAACCGCTAGATCAAGGCTTTTAGTTAGAAAAAGAGCTAAATACTTGTATTTTTAATACTAAACCAATTTTTATCTATCAGTAAATATTCTTATAATGCTCACAATCATATTAGCGTCAATTTTAATTAGTATTATCTTCGCGCAGCTTGGATGTATAGTTCTATGGAAAAAATATATCTATTTTGGGGATGGCCTTTCGCATGCTAGTCTTTTGGCAGGCAGCATAACTATAATATCAAGCATACCAGTGATTTATTCTGGGATAATAGTGGCAATACTTTTTGCTGTATTAATATTTAAATTCAAAACAGTATCGGATAGCAATGCTGTTATTAGCTTAGTTTCAAGCTTTATGCTATCATTAGCATTACTCTTAATGAATATTAGTTCATCAAAAATCAATATAGATAATTTGCTATTTGGAGATATTATATCTACCTGTAGTAATGATATAATTATATTATTTATAATATCTATTCTAGTAACTAGCTTTGTACTCAAATTTTATAATCAAATTATTCTGATAGTTCTAAATAGAGATATAGCTAAAGTACGAGGCTTAAGAGTTGAAGCAGTAGAATTAATGTTTTTAATTCTATTATCTCTTTCTATATTTTCTACCATTAAAATAGTAGGAGCATTGCTTGTAACAAGTATAATTCTAATACCAGCATTAACAGCAAGATTATTTGCTGCAAACGGTGTACAAATGATACTCTATTCGGTAATTATAGCTTTAATTTCAAACCTAATCGGCTTGTTCATTGCATTTCATCTTGATATACTCATTACTCCAATTATCATTATCATAGGCGTGATATTTTACTCCATTTCTTATATAAGTATCAAAATAAAAAATAGAACCTAATCTATTTATATTACCCAAAAGATTTCTTTTCAAATGGATTTGATATACATATAATAATGGTTAAATAATATATAACACGAAATGATAGGACCTTATTATGGCTAACGATGCAACAGATACAAATTTTAAACAAGAAGTTCTAGAATCAACTATTCCAGTTCTAATAGATTTTTGGGCAGGGTGGTGTGGCCCCTGCAGAATGCTTACTCCTATAATTGAAGAACTAGCTAAAGATTTGGAAGGCAAGGTAAAAGTATTAAAGATGAATATAGATGAGAATCCAAATACCCCTTCTAGTCTTGGAGTTCGAAGCATTCCAACGATGATGTTATTTCATAATGGTAAGCAAATTGCAACCAAAATTGGGGTATTACCTAAAAAAACTATAGAAGAATGGGTCAATAGTTTTATTTAGAACCTAGGTGCCCCTTTTTATCCATTTTAATTAATCCGTTTTATATCTATGTCTAATAGTTCAATCTTTATAGAAATAGTCAATGCCTATGTCGAAGGGATTGATACGACCAAAAGAGCTAATGGTCTTAAACATTTTTTTCTACATGGCGGGGAGTTGATTTCTTCATCAATCCCTATTTTGGATAATATTAGTTTTTCCTGCAGCGAAGGTGAAAAAATAGGCTTTATTGGCTCTAATGGCTCTGGGAAAAGTTCGCTATTAAAAACAATAGCTGGAATCTACCCATTAAAATCTGGCAAGATTAAAATCCATGGCGAATTAGCTGCAATTATTGAGATGGGTGTTGGATTTGAAGCTGGAATGACTGGGAGAGAGAATATAAAAATCGCAATGATTTATAATAATATGTTAAATAAATACACTAAAAAATTAGAAGAAGAAATTATAGAATTTTCTGAACTTAAAGATAAAATTGATTTACCTATAAAGACATACAGCTCAGGAATGTTGTCAAGGTTAGCTTTTTCTACATCAATTTTTCAAAACCCAGATATTTTATTATTAGATGAAATATTTGCTGTTGGAGATCACCATTTTGTTAATAAATCTCTAACATTAATGAAAAGTAAATTTAAAACAATACCTATTTCTATTTTAGTAAGTCATCAGGAAGATATTATAAAAGAAAATTGCAATAGATGTCTCTTCTTAAAAAATGGTAGGATTATAGCGGATGGGGATCCTGATACAGTATTTAAAATTTACAACACGGAAGCAGCATAAATGATAAGAAAAATCAAATATTTTTTTTCAAAAAGATATTGGCATCCAGTACTTTTACTAGCGGAAGCTTCAGTGGTACGCCAAAATAAAGATTCTATATTAGGTTCGCTTTGGGGCCTTGTGCAACCTTTTGCACATATAATGATTATTGCCTATTTTTTTGGATTTTTGCTTAAACAACCTAAGGAATCTATTGTTGTAAATTTGGTAGGCGGGCTTTCTTTTTGGACATTCATTGTATCGACCCTAAATATAGCATCCACTTCCTTGATTAGCCGTGACGGTATTATAAAAAAAATAATAATTTCTAAAACAATATTTCCAATAGCTGATGGTCTTACTCAATTATATACTTTATTCTATTCCTTTGTAGCTATGTATATTGCCCTCATTATTTTTTATCCCGCTAAATTTAGTTGGCTAGTAGTTTTTATGCCAATTCTTGCATTGCCTTTGATAGTTTCAGTGCTGAGCTGCGCTATTGCAGTAGCATTTTTAACGCCATATGTACGTGATATTCCACAAATGTTAAACGTATTGTTTAGCATACTTTACTGGACTGTTCCTATTATCTATCCATACTCAATGGTGCCAGAATCTAAAAGAATCTTTTTTGAATTAAATCCAATTTTTCTCATCATTAGACCTGTTCAACATTTTGTAATAGAGGGTAGCCTGCCCAGCCTAGTTTTATTTTCCAAATCTATCATTGTTAGTATAATAAGTGTATTAGTAAGCTACTGTATATATAAAAAATTCTCAAAAAATGTTGTTTATTATCTATAAATGTTACAATAGAAACTTTTTATCAAATAATAAAAAGTTTCAACTTGACTATAGGTAGTGCTTTGGTATTTAATTTAATTTAGGTAATTAAAAAAAGTACAATTATGAAAAGAACTGAAGATGTATTACAAAAAGTTTTTGCAAATATGCAAGAGAAAGGATATAAAACTGATAATAAAATGGAGAAAATTAGAGAAAATTTAGCATCAACTCTATCAGAACTTGGGGATACATATTTAGCAACACATACAGCAGAATTAGCAGAAGAAATCTCTAATTCCCTGGTCGCAAATAAATCTTGGAGCACTGCGCTTGGTGGCGATTACACGGTCCCTACAAGAAAACTAAAGGAAATTTGCAGCAAATATAAAAGATAACCACTCAGAAGCTTCTAATGTAGTGCTTGACAAAGAAAATCAGACTGCACTAGATGCTAAGTTAATGCAAATTTACGCAAACCATGATGCTGGTAAGAATGATGTGAATGCAAAAATGGCAGATGGTTTAACAAAATTTTTACAAGAAAAAGGCGTAAAAATTAAGATTGGTATCTCTCAAACAAATGAAATAATAGATTTTAACACAGTTCTTCCAGAACAACTAGCTGCTTTAAGGAAGTCAGATCCTAAGAATTTTGATAAGCTTGTATTTGGAGAGAAAAAACAAGAGCAAGTAGCGGTTAACCCCAAGGTAGATGCAGCTGATATACCAATACCAGATAGCGTAAAACAAGCTGTTCACCATAATAAGCCACCGCCACTACTTAGTTCCCTCAACAAACCTCCGCCCCCTCCACCTCCTCTTCCAAAACGTCCTAGTAGAATAGAGATAGGTTAACTCAATTATTTTAAGGAAACGGCAGAGTAGACTTTTTTAGTAAAGTCTACTCTTGAGCTTTGCAAGCAGTATTACAACAGCACCACTTTATTCTTTCCATCCTCTTTTGCTTTATATAAAGCATGATCTACTCTATTAATAAAATCATGCGCAGATTCACCTATTATATATTCTGACACTCCTATAGAAACAGTTTTTGTTAATGATCCTTGATTATGAGGTATTTCAAAATCAATTAATTCAATATTTTTTCTCAATCTTTCTGCTACAATCATTGCTTCATTAATTGATATATCTAATGAAACAGTAAATTCCTCTCCACCATATCTTGCGACCAAATCTGTTATCCTTACAATATTCTTAATATTATCAGCAAAAGTTTTTAGCACGTTATCCCCTGCCTGATGACCATATTTATCATTTACTTCTTTAAAATCATCGATATCAAGCATCAGTAAAGAGAATGATCGAGATATTTTTTTTGATTTTTTTATCATTTGCTCAATATGCATATCAAAATATCTACGATTAAAAATCTCAGTAAGCCCATCTTTGATAGACAAATCAACAGTTTTGTCTATTATATTTCGTAAATTATCCTGATATTTCTTTTTCTTTAATTGCGTTTTAATTCTAGCTTGTAATTCGTTTTCCTCTATTGGATATAAGAAATAGTCATTAACTCCAAGATCCATGCCTTTTATTACTATTGGCATATCTTCATCTTCAGCCAATAACATCAACATAGTGTTATGAAAATTTTTCTTAGATCTTAGTATTGCAGAGACTCTTAATGGATCATCTGCCTCTAGTTTGCATGAGATAATTACTATATCATAATCATGGAAATCTTCCTCTTTGAATTCATCCATGCGCGCTATTATGGAAATATTGCTTGTAATTTTTGATAATATTTTATGAATATTACGAGTCTGCACAACATCATCATTAATAATCAATATTTTATCATCTATAAATGAATCTTGTAACTCAACAACAGAAACACCTAAAGCTTCTTTTGTATTATTTCGTATTTTTAATTCATCTATTATTTCTTTCATCCTAGATAAGGATTTTACCCTAGCAAAAAGAGCCATATCATTAACAGGTTTTGTTAAGAATTCATCAGCTCCAGCCTCTAAACCTTTGATTCTGTCCTCCACATCATAGAGCGCAGTAACCATTACTACTGGTATATGACTTGTCTCTGGATCAGATTTGATTTTGACGCAAGTTTCAAAACCATCCATATCTGGCATCATAATGTCAAGGAGAATGACATCGATTTTATTTTTCATCAAAAGTTCAATAGCAGAGGCACCGCTATTTGCAGTAAAAACCGTATAATATTCAGTCAGGAGCTTAGCTTCTAATACTTTAATATTTTGTTCTAAATCATCTACTATTAGTATATTAGCTGTCATATTTAATATCCATAAAACATCGTACAATCAAAGGAGGCTAATCCTCTATAATAACAAACTTATACCAAATACCTAGCCTTTATTTGTCAAGAATAGAGCTTTCCTTAAATTAAGGCTTTTTTGTACTAGTTGTTTTATTTATTTAATTAACATTACCTATAGCCTTCTAGAGAACGTATTTACTAATGTCCAATAGAGAAATTAAGTGAGATATAATTGACACAAACTTATGAATTTTTATTTTTATTGCAAATAATTTTAATTTACTCTTGAGAATATTAGGGTTTCAGAGTAATGTGTAGATACATTTTTAATATAGGGTGCATTTATGAATAAAGGCGAATTTATAGACTACATAGCAAAACAACATAGTTGTACAAAAGTAGAAGCAGAAAAGATAATTAATATGTTTACTGCTTCTATTACAGGCGCTATGAGCGAAAGCAAAGAAGTAATTTTAGTGGGCTTTGGTGGGTTTTATGCTTCTAAAGTTGAAGAAAGAGTTGGGCGTAATCCACGTACTGGAGAGCCTATTACTATTCCTTCTTATATACAACCGAAGTTTCGCGCTGGGCAAAAATTGAAAGATGCTTGTAATAAATAAGTCGGAATTTAAAGATAATCTAGCGTAAATAGCAGTCATGAGTGGAATAGGCTTTTTGTAATAAAACACCTCTAACCACTTGTGATTAGCTCTCTCTATCGCAAAAAGCAATTTGCTATTTTCATGATTTTTGTCAATTAAAGTCTATTATTTCTTCTCTCATATAAGAGAATATTAATAGACATCCTGCGTAATTAAATTTCTTAACCATAGTTAGTTAAAAGCTGGTTGTCTGATTATTTAAACTATAAGCTGATCCTTCCAAAGAAATATTATCCCTCTTATAAGAATCTGAGAGTTTGTCTTACGCTACAAAATTATTTTTATTTATTTCTATTTCTTTTTTCTAAAATTTTTGGTAAGTTAATTTCGCTATTGATGCTGAAGACATCATCGCAAAAACCGCTCTACTCGAACCTTAAGCTTTATGCTAGGGGTCTACTATTATAAATGCCTTTAGCATGAAGTATAGTAGGGGTTATTGCTTGCAATGATTTCTTCAATCCCTAGCACCATTATTTAACAAGGTTTAAGGAGATTGATTATGAACGAGAGAGAGCTTAAAGAATATTTAATACAACGACTTCTCGCCACTGATCTGCAAAAACAAAGTCATGGTAAATACACAATTATTGAACAAGAATTCCTCTTTGATACTTTGAAAATCTTCGATGATTTGTTACACCGCATCAGGCAACATCAGTTCAAATGGAAAGAAGTAATTGAAGATGTAATTACCTAAAGGGCTATTGGGCAGAGTTGATAAACTAAGGATTATCTGTAATATACAATAGCAACAGCTTATTATTCTAATAGTACACATAGGTCTTAAAGATAATGTATATTAAAGTATAAAAAAAACTAAAATAGACTTCTTGCATAACCCACTTATATATAGAGGTTTGCAAGAAAGTACAGAACCGCAATGTACTAAGTGTTTAGCGGATTCGAGCATCGATACGGTAGACAAATCACAAACAGAAGTGGGTTAAAGAGGTTTAATGAAATTAAGAATATTGTCAGGTATAGTAATAGGTCTATTATTTGTTACATCCATAATATGGGTTAAACAACTATTTTATCCAGTGATTTTATTAGTAGCTATATTGATGTTACTTGAATGGTATATGATGACAAAATCATCAAGTCTATTTTTACTCGCTGGTCTACCAATAATCTCTATTCCGATTATTTCATTACTTCTGGTCGGTTTTATAGATCAAAATAGATTTATATTATTAACTTATTTTATCATCATTTGGTCAGTTGACACATTTGCCATGTTAGGTGGCAAAACGATCAGAGGCCCTAAATTAGCTCCTTATATTAGTCCAAATAAAACTTGGAGCGGACTGCTTACAGGGATAATCAGTGCTTCTTTAATATCACTTTTATTTTGTATTTCTTTGAATTTTAGTATATATAATTATTATTTTTCTAATAAAATTCATATAATTTTAACTAGCATGCTCATAGCTTTAATATCCCAACTTAGTGATTTGTTTGTCTCATGCTTTAAACGTAAGTTTAAGGTAAAAGATACTGGACATATAATACCAGGCCACGGCGGAATACTTGATAGATTTGATAGTATAATTTTGACAGCACCTCTATTATTAATAATAGTTTATATAGGTGGAATATGAATAATTTTTATGAAGTTAATTTTAGAAAAAATGTCAAAAAGATAACCTTTAATGTTATTACTTCTTTATTATTGATATATTTTGTATTCCATTCTATTTATGGCAACAGAGGGTTAATTGCTTATTTTAAGTTAAATCAAAAACTCGAAAAAACTTATAGTGAGCTCGAAAATTTAAGAGCAGAAAGAATAGAAATTGAACATAGAGTAAAATTACTTAGACCAGAATCATTGAATCAAGATATGCTTGACGAGAAAGCACGTAAAACGTTAGGTCTAGCATCTAGTAAAGAGCAAGTATTTACTACCACTAATGAACAGATCAAATAAAGGTCAGGAGGCAATTATTACAAATATAACAATGTTTCAAAATGATTTACCAGATAATTTCGATCTCGAAGGAGATTTAGCGATAGATACAGAAACAATGGGTTTAAAACTCCATCGTGATAGGCTTTGTTTGTTACAAATTAGCAATGGAGATGGAAATGCTTATCTAGTAAATTTTGTAAATAAAAATTACTCTGCACCTAACCTGAAAAAATTATTACTTGATAAAACTAGATGCAAGATATTTCATTTTGCTAGATTTGATTTGGCAAGTATAAAACATTATCTACAAATAGATTTAGAAAATATCTTTTGTACTAAAATAGCCTCTAAATTAGTTCGTACATATACAGACGCTCATAGTCTTAAAGAATTGTGCCGCGAACTTGTAGGCGTTACTATATCCAAACAACAACAAAGTTCCCATTGGGGAAGCGATGAACTCTCGCAAGAACAGAAAGTTTATGCAGCAAAAGATGTTCTATATTTACACAAGATTAAAGCAAAACTTGAGCAAATGCTTAGAGAAGAAAATAGATTAGACTTAGCCATTAAAATTTTTGATTTCTTACCTATTAGAGCTAATTTAGATCTAATAGGATGGGACGAGATTGATATTTTTAGCCATTCTTAATATTAGGTAAATCCATAATGGATAATACAGCGATTGCTAAAAGAGTTATTTTAGAAGAATCTATAGCACTGAATAAATTATCAGAAAATCTATCTGAAGATTTTAGCAAGATTGTTGATTATATAGTAGATTTTAAAGGTAGAGTAATTTTAACTGGTATCGGTAAAAGTGGCTATATTGCACATAAAATAGCAGCTAGCTTCTCTTCTACTGGCACAGCATCTTTTTACCTTCATCCAGCTGAAGCTAGCCATGGCGATCTTGGAATGATTACTGAACATGATTTAGTAATTATGCTATCAAATTCTGGAGAAACTAAAGAATTATTTGATATAATTAATTATTGTAAAAGATTTGCAATAAAAATAGTTGCTATGACTATGCAAGCAAATTCAAATATAGCAACAAACAGCGATTTTTTATTAGTTATTCCTATACTCAAAGAAGCATCTTTAATTGCAGCCCCTACTACATCTGCTCTTATGATGTTAGCCCTTGGAGACGCCCTTACAATAGCTGTACAAGAGAGAAAGGGGTTTTCTTCAGAAGATTTTCATGTATACCATCCTGGTGGAAAAATAGGTGCTAATCTATTGAAAGTTAAGGACTTAATGCGCATTAGTAATCAAATACCTATACTTTATGAGGACACTCCATTTGCAGATACAGTTTTGATCATGACCCAAAAAAGTCTTGGATGCGCTATAGTGGTAAATGATGATTTGAATCTAATTGGTATTATAACGGATGGTGATTTGCGTAGACATATCAATGATTTCAATAGTTTGAAATACGCAAAAGATTTAATGACAATTAATCCCAAATATATCTTAGAATCTCAGCTAGCAAAAGAAGCATTATTTATTATGAATAGTAAATCCATAACTTCTATACCGGTAGTTGAGGACCGTAAAGTTATAGGTATAATTCATATTCATGATTTACTTAGGGTGGGGATAGGATAATGAAATTTCTATTATCTCATAAATATCAAACTAATTTCTTTAAAATAATATCTAGTTTAGGAATAATCTCTATTTTTATTTTGCTGTACACAAGGCTAGATATTAAGCATGTAGACAATCCTCCTTTAAAGGAGGAAATAGAAAAATCCAATTTAGGAATCGCAAGCAAGAAACAAAATTATGAAATAATAATAGAAAATTCCATTTTCGAAGGAGTAAATAAATACCTAGAACCATATAAAGTTACTGCTCACACCGCAGTGAAAACATCAGATAATAAATATAAACTGAACCAAATAAATGCGAACTACCCTATAAATACCAAAAAAGATTTATTGATCACTTCAAAACATGGCACTATATACGACAAAACTAAATCTATAAAGTTGAAGCATGACGTAAAGATTTTTTTTGAAGATTTAATACTTAATAGCAACAAAGTAGAAATTGACCTAGCAAATAAGGAAGCCAGTAGTAATTCAGTAGTAGATTTACTGTATAAAAATTCTAGAATTACAGCAGATGGTTTTATCTCTAAAAAGAATAGCGATATTATTAATTTCAAAGGGCATGTTATGACAAGGATTTGTATATCAGATTTCAAGCAGTAATTTATCTCAATGACAATTAACATTAATTTTGTAATAATATTATTATTACTGATGTCCTATCAAACTTCTCATGCAAGTACACTTACTTTCAAGGAAAGATTTGAAAGTAAACCATGCATAGATAAGCGAGGCAAATCAACTTCTTCAAAAGTAGAATTGCCAAATAGATCTAATAATCCTTTAGATAATTTATACATAAATTCTAATAGTTTAAGTTTAAATAGAACAAATAATACAGCATATTTTGAAGGTGAAGTTATCATTTGGTTTGACAATATGATACTTAAGACTAAAGAGATAAAAATCATCTATAAAGGATTAGATAATAAAAAAGAAATTGATAAAATCATTATTCCTAAAAAATTATTCGCAATAAAAGAAAAAGAACAAGAGGTACTAATTGCTGACTCTGCTGAATATTTTGCTATAAAAGGCGAGCTTATTTTAACAGGAAAAGTAAAAATACAACGTGGGAATAAGATTATAACAACAAAAAAATTGGTTTATTACACCAAACTAAAAACAATACAAAGTAAATAATAATCATTATGATACCAATTCAATTACAAATTCGTCATATAAAAAATGAAGTGAGGCAGCGCGGAACATAGATGACTACTTGAGCACTATGAGCCTGAAATTTTTTATAACTAATCGTTTTGTAAATAATTTGGTATTAGTATAAACTAACCACTATCAAGATTATTTCGGGATTGCCATTCGTTGGTCTTAGATCTTTGGATTATTTATCAGATTTTTTGCTATTTCACTATCTTTCGTTAAGTCGTTTTTTGATAGTTTAAAATATTCTGTTACAGTTTTAATTACTGTTTCAGAGAATTCAGATTGAATCTGGCTACATGCCTGTAATTTCTGACGTTCAATTGATGTAGCAGTTTCTGATTTTTTTCTTTGTAACAAAGCTTCTATTTGTTCATTTCCTTCTTCTATTAACTGGTTTGCTGTGATTTTTGCATCATGTAACAATTCTGCACGCAAAACTACTAGGTGATTCATTTGTATTTCAGTTTTTTCAAATAGCAATTTTGCTTCTTTTTTTAAATTTTCAGCTTCTAAAATTTGTGCTTTTATAGAGTTAATTTTAGCATCCAATGAACCTAAAACCGCCTTTTTAACAGGTTTATAAGCAATATATATAAAAATAAAAAAGCTGACAGCCAGCCAAAATCGTTCGTCTAAAAAATCCATTATTTAACTTTTTCGTAACATTTTTTTAGTAATTCTTCATTAGCTTTTTTGTGCGTAATTTTTTCTGTAATGAATCCTGCTAAATTCAGAGAAGCTTCCATCTCTTTATGCAAAAAACGCTTAGTTGTTTCGGATATTTCATCAAAGGTTTTTTTTGCTTGGATATTTAGCTCTTCCTCTAGAGTCACCATTTTTAATGCTAATGATGCATCTAGAGAAACTTTAGCCTCTTTCTTAATTTTATCAGTAAGATCAGCTATATTATCAAATTCAATATCATATTCTGTTCTTAATTCTTCAGCTCTTAACGCAATTTCTGATGCTTCATTTATTTCATTTTCTATAGTACTATGCCTATTTTTAAAAATATTTTCTGCAGCTGGCGATATAAATCTACATACTATTAAATATAGTAATCCAAAGGTCAATATGAGCCAAAAAATTTGTGAGTAATAAGTAGAAAATTCAAATTGCGGCATAAATTTTTAAGAAAAAATCAACAACATTGCAATAACAAATGAGAATAGACCCATCGCTTCAGCAAGACCAGCTCCAATAAAAGCCATACGCTGCAATTGCTCCGATGCAGAAGGGTTGCGTGCCATTGAATTAAGTAGCGAACTAAAAATATTCCCTACTCCAAGAGCTGCTCCAAGCATTCCAAACGCCATGAAACCTACGCCGATAAATTTTAAAGATGTTGCATCCATTGTAATAAACTCCTATAGCTTTAAGTTAATGTAAATTAATAGCATCATTCAGATATACACAAGAAAGAATTGTAAATATGTATGCCTGAAGTATTGCTACAAAGATTTCAAATCCAATTAGTATTACCATAAGCGGAATAGGTAAGAATTTCAAAAATATCATTAATGAAATAACAAACCCAGCCATTACTTTTAATAAAATATGCCCTGCAACCATATTTGCTGCAAGCCTAAGTGATAAACTCACTGGCCTTGCAAGGTAGGTAAATAGCTCAATTACAATCATTAAAGGAGCCAGCCACCAAGGTGTTCCCTTAGGCAAGAACAAAGATAGAAAATGCAAACCATGTTTAGCAAACCCTATAATTGTAACTAATAAAAATATTAGCATTGCCAGCGTAAAGGTAACTGCAATATGGCTAGTAACAGTAAAACCGTATGGAATCATCCCAAGTAAGTTGCATAATAGGATAAATATAAATAAAGTAAAGATTAAAGGAACAAAACTGCGACCATTTACACCAACATTTTGATTCAACATATCTCCAACAAGATTATATACCATCTCAGCACTTGCTTGCAACCTCGAAGGAACCAAATTTTGTATCCTAAATGCAACCATAAAATAGACTAAAGCTATTATACAAGATATAATCATGAAAACACTAGAATTAGTCAGACTAATATCGAATCCAAATAAATTAATCTCTATAAGCTTTGATATTTCGAACTGTGATAAAGGGCTATGTTCCATCGTTTTTACTATTCAATTTTTGCCATATTATTTTCAAACTCGCTATAATTCCCATAATTAAACAAACTATAAGAAAAATTGGTTTAGTACCAAACATTCTATCAAAAAAAAGCCCAATTATCAAGCCAACAATTATCCCTGCAACTAATTCTATAGCGACAGTGAACGCCCCAATTGTATGAGTAATATCTCTGGGCTTTATTTTTGGCTGTTTAAAGCTGTTTATACGTTTTTGTAATTCATCTAGTTCTCTTTCACTCATATTAATGAACCACTTTAGCCGTTAGTTTAGATCCACATAGAACCTTTTTATAAAGGCGGACGCCATGTATCAAAACAACAGTTAAGACAGTGACAGCATCCTAGTATTAAATATTTATAGTCCCCGGGTAATACTTAACCTCACGAACCAAGCAGTCCAATATAACTTATTATCACTTTCCAATCTTTTGTGCAAGGTTTTCTAAATATAAAGCAATAGTACTTAAAGTCTCAGCAAATTTTTCATCCTCATTATTACCCTGTCCGCCATTAATTTTACCAAGTTTACCATGTAAATTTTGCACCTGATCTTCCAAACTCAAAGCAGACATTACAAGTAATAATTCAAATGAAGAAGATGGATTAGCAGATTTTACTGCCGCAATTCTCTCGTCTAGCTTGGATGCTAATTCAATTAATTGTTCTTCCGAACCATCATTACATACGAGTTGGAAACTTTTATTACTTAATGTTATTTTTACTATTGACATAATAATTTCTTATTTGCTCTAATTCAGTGACATATTGTTCTATTTGCCGCGCTGCTGTATCATGGCTTTTCTTAAGATCGTTTATTTCATTTTCCTGCTCCACAAGCCTTGCTAACAATACATCTATCCTTCTATCGATAGATTGCATCAACGGCTTTAGTTCAGCTATAAACATATTATTAATTTTCTCTTTTTGTTACATAATCTGAATTTTCTATTACTGATATTGCTTCAATATCTAAGTTATCTAAAAAAATTAGACGATAGCCAACTATAATTACCATTAACATCAAAATAGAAATAATAACTATATATTTCTGAAATTTATGATGGATAATTATCTGTTTTTTAGCATGTATTTTGTTTGTTGTTGAATTTACCTTAGTATTATAAGGTAAATCGACACCAAGATAATTTGCATATAATTTTAAGTAGCCATTTGCATAAGCCATATTTGGCAAAGCCTCTAAATCACCTTTCTCAAGAGCTACTAAATATTGTTTCCTAATTTTCAGATGATCAGCTATGTCATCAATAGTACGCCCTGATGCTATTCTTGCTTTTTGTAGTAAAGATATCATAATTACCCAAGTTGCTTAAGAAAAAGTTCCAATTTTTTATTTGCTAAAATTAGCATATGTAAATTAACGTTTTCATGCAATTTAATATTATCAATAAAATCAAGAAAAATACTTACATATTTATGGTTTTTCTCTATCCATGAGTTTAGATCTAGATTGACCCCATCGAGGCTAATCATTTTAATAAGTAATTGTCGTTGTTTATCATAAAAATCATCTTTTAATGATTTAATTGATAATTTATCCCAGTAAGAATTACTAACTTGCTCATCACAAACTCTGCGAAGCCAATCAATATAAAATTGATTACCTATTGCGAAATAAATGCCAGCAATGTTCTGATTATTTACATTTGTGTGCTTTTTAACATAATTAATATCAAAAACTGAAATTAAGTTATTTAGTATATTTATTGACTCAGCCAATTGCAGGTCTATTCCTGATGATATATATTCTTCCATACGATTTTCAAATTTAAGCTTTGCATCTCCAATTAATAGCGTCTTAATTATAGAGCTTAGATCTTTTGCTTGACCTTTGAATTCATTTATAGTTTTCGTAATATCTGTAAAATCTTCTTGGTTTTTTATAACCCAACAAATACCTCGTTTCATAATCTTAGCTAGTTCTGCAAACATATCTATTTTGATATTATCACTTATATTTGTAGGCAAAGATTCTACTGCTTGCCATAAACTCTCAAGGTCAAAGATTTCGCAGATAATGCTATATGCACGCACTATATCACCAATGGTTCCTTCTGTTTCGCGCTTTATGGTATTAACAGAAGTTCCACCAAGTTGATTGACTATTTTGTTAGTTACAACGGTTATAATAATCTCATTGCGAAGAGGATGTGATATCATTTCTTCTAAAAAATCCTTTTTCATGATTTTAGGAAAATAATTAATTAGATAGGATTCAAAATATCTATCATCAGCTAATTTAGACTTAATTAACTCATTATATATCGACATTTTAGAATATGATAATAAGACCGCAAGCTCTGGTCTTGTCATTTGCTCTTTATTTACCGACCTTCTAGCTAATTCAGTTTCATCTGGTAAGAATTCAACATTTCTATCAAGCAAATGTTCATCTTCCAATGTTTTTATTAATTGACTAAAACTCTCAATATTTGAAGCAGGAGATAGCTGCATTATGGTTATCGCTTGAGTTTGCTTATAATTATCTATCAATACCAACTCTTCTACCTCATTCGTCATTAAAATAAGGAGCTTGTTTCTATCATCTAGATTTAATTTACCTGAACGCAGAGCTTGATTTAGAGCAATTTTTATATTAACTTCATGATCAGAACAATCTACACCAGCTGAATTATCAATAAAGTCTGTATTAATACGCCCATTATGTAGGCTATATTCAATTCTACCCTTCTGAGATACACCGAGATTACCACCTTCTACAACAACCATTGCTTTAATATCTTTCCCATCACATCTAAGATTATCATTTGACTTATCACCAATTTCCAAATGATTTTCAGTGGATGCTTTGATGTAAGTTCCTATACCACCATTCCAAATTAAATCCACTTGCATCATGAGTATATGTTTTATCAAATCATCGGGTGACAATGAATTGAGTTCTGTCTTTAGTAATTTTTTAGTTTCACTAGATAGTTTGATTGATTTTGCGCTTCTCTCAAAAATTCCTCCGCCAATAGAAATTAGTTTTGGATTATAATCCGACCAATTTGATCTAGGTAATGAAAATAACCTAGCTCGTTCATCAAAGCTAATAGCAGGATCTGGGGTAGGATCGATAAATATATGTTTATGGTTAAAAGCAGCAACAAGTTTAATAGAGTTTGATCTTAGCATACCATTACCAAAAACATCACCTGACATGTCACCAATTCCTACAACACTTATAGGATCTTTTTGTACATCTACCTTTAGGCCTTGAAAATGATTTCTTGCTGAAATCCAAGCTCCTTTTGAAGTTATAGCCATTTTCTTATGATCATAGCCAAATGTCCCACCTGATGCAAAAGCATCACCAAGCCAAAATCCGTATTCTTCTGAAATACTATTAGCATAATCGGAAAAAGTTCCTGTACCCTTATCTGCAGCAACCACAAGATATGGATCAGGCTCATCATACATTACAGTATTATCTGGATGAATAATTTTACCATCTATAATATTATCTGTAATATCCAAGAGGCCTCTCAAGAATTTTTTATAACAATCAACCCCCTTTTTATGATATTCCTCACTACTAAGATTATCTTGATCGAATTGCACAAAGAATGCTCCCTTAGAACCTACTGGAACAATTACAGGATTTTTAGTCATTTGTGCTTTCATGAGACCAAGGGCTTCAGTTCTATAATCTTCACATCTATCTGACCATCTGATTCCGCCACGAGCTACTTTTCCTCCTCGCAAATGCACAGCTTCAAATTCATTGGAATATACAAATATTTCAGCAAATGGTAGAGGCAGTGGCAAATTGGGGATTTTTGTTGAATCAAATTTAAATGAAATATAATCTTTAATTAAACCATTGTTTAATTGATATAAATTGGTTCTAACTATTGCCTTTATTAAGTCGAACATAGAACGTAAAACTTTGTCTTCGCTACTACTTATTATTGTCTCAAGATAAAGTTCTATCTCATCACTTATATGCTTTGTCTCATGATTGGAGTATATAGGGTTAAACCTTACGTCAAAAAAAGCAACTAATAGTTCAGTGTATTTACAATGCTTTATTAAAGTAATTTGAACATAGCCCTTTCCATATGAAAAACCAGTTTGATGCAAATATCTAGTAATGGCTCTAAGTAATTTGACCTGACTCCAATTAAATCCAGACAGCACTATTAATTTACTTAAGGAATCTTGACTTAAGAATCCGTAAGCCATTTTATCTAAAGCTTCCTCTACATTTGCTTTTAAATGTTCTTTGCTTGCTTCTGCAAAAGAAGGCATTGATAAAAAAAACTGATATATAAAAGTTTCTTTTATATCAGCAACACCTTTTACTAAAAAGCTTTGTTGGTCAATTACCTTAAATCCTAGGCTTTCTATCGAAGGCAAAAGATCAGATAATGATAATTTTGACCCAGCGCTATAAATTTTTAATTGCAAATCTATATTCGTTATTATCAAATTAAATATAATTTTTTCTTGAAGGTTTGCAGATTTTAGGTAACTTATATCTGCAATTGCTATATCCCCGCTAAATTTATGCCTATAATCAGCTGGAAAAATAGGCTCAAACATTTTAAAATATAAGGACGCTTGATATTCATTGTATTCTTTACATAATTCTTGATAAAATGATTCACTCCAATTAGTTGATAGTTTATCTAAATCAAATTCAATTTCTTCAGTTAGGAAACAAATATTGTTCTTATTTTTTACTTCCATACTGACGAATAAATAAGAAAAATTTTGCGCTACTTCCGTTACATAATCAGATAAGATAGCGCTATCAAATTTTTCCAAAAGGTATAAATTTATCTCATTATGTATTTCAGCACTTAATCTCTCTCTGGGGAGAAATATCAACAAATTGACGAAAGAGCTAGACCAATCTTGTTGTATAAATAATTTTAGTTTTCTGCTCATCATACTTGATAGCATATGTATACACATACAATATAAATCCGACTCGTCAATTTGGATTAAAGCCTCTTTTGGTAAAGATGCAATGATAGTTTGTAGCTTTCTTGCATTATGTCCATTAGCTCTAAAACCCGATCTATCAAGCACTGATTTTAATTTTTGTCTAAGTATAGGAATATTATCAACTGATTGATGATATATTGAATTGGAATATTGACCAATAATTATAGAACCAGACTTGTAATTACCAGCTATATCCAATTTCTTAATTAAAATGTAATCAACTAAATTAGCGCTATGAATTGGACCGTGACAATTAATTTTACCTAAAATAATAAGTTTATTTTGATAAGAACTACTATTTGAGGAAGTAATAATATCAACAATTTCTGCTTTTACACTGTGCCATATTGATTTGGCCCCGTCTTCTACTAATAAACTTGGAGAAGTCGTATCAAATTCAATAGAGCCAAAAAATGTAAAATTATCATTATTTAACCAGTTTAAAAAATCAACATTCTCAGTACAATCTATTTTTTTATAACTTTCTAAATTTTTTGAATTTTCTTCAATTTCATAAACGAATGATTTTATTTTGCTAAGTAATTGATATCTAATGTTATGAATTACATCAACCTTATCGAGTGTTTCAGTTATTTCATTTTCTAAAGACCTTATTATTTGTTCATTAAAGTTTCCTAATATTTCAATGTAAATTATGAATTCAGCATGAGCACTTGCGTTCTCATCTGAGATTTCAATCAAACCACCATTACTTTCTCTGACGCAAGAAATTACAGGATGAAGAATAAATTTAGCCTGTAGCCCAATTTTATTTAATAAACATAATAATGCATCAACGATAAATGGTTTATCATCATTTATTAACAAAATCGATATTGAGGGATTATCCTCAATTATGTTATGTATAATCTCAATTTTTCTTTTATTAGGTAGTCTATGTTTGAAGAATTCAAAAGATTTAGAGGTAAATTCATTAAATAGTTCTATTCTATTTGCAATATTGTAATCAATAGGTACAAACTTGAGAAATCTTTCTACGAACTCTTTATACAAAGGTTCTCCTTCTTTAATTCTGATTAGAGAGAGGATTTCATTGGAAATATTAGGTATTTGACAAGTTAGGCCACTTAGGGCTAGAGATGTATGTTCTGTTGCCATTGTCTATTCTTTGTTCTGATTATTAGATTATTCGCAGCTCAATTTTCTTGAATCAACCCATTATACTAACAATGATTAGCGTCGCAAGAACAATTTAGTCTTTATATCCAATACCTTGAAGACATATGGGTTTACAGCATGATTTATGAAGAAAAGTAATTTTAATTAAACTTGACATTAAAATATAACTTGGTAGTTCGCTAAAGATTAAAGAACTACTAATCATCATTCTTTTTATCAGGTAAGAAGCCGCCAATTTGTGCATCCCAAAGTGTTTTGTATAACCCATTTTTACCAAGCAACTCACTATGAGCTCCATCCTCCACAATTTTACCTTGATCAAAAACAAGAATGCGATCCATATGTAATAAAGTTGATAAGCGATGCGCAATAATAATGGTTGTTTTGTCTTGCATTAATTCCCATAAACTTTCTTGAATATAGCTTTCAATGACAGAGTCAAGCTGGGAAGTTGCTTCATCTAAAATTAAAATCGGTGCATTTTTAAGAATCGCTCTAGCTATTGCAACCCTTTGCCTTTGACCTCCAGATAGCTTAACACCGCGTTCGCCCACAAGAGATTCGTAACCTTGTGATAATTTGCTAATAAATTCATGTGCATGAGCCTTTTTCGCAGCCTCAATGACATCGATGTCTTTTGCATCAATTTTTCCATAACGAATGTTCTCCATCAGACTTCTATGGAATAGACTTGGATCTTGCGGGATCATTGCAATATTTTCTCGCAAACTATCCTGAGTGCAGTCACGAATATCTTGGTTATCAATAAAAATATGACCTTTCGTTACATCATAAAGCCTAAGGATCAAGTTTGCAAATGTTGATTTGCCTGAACCAGAATAGCCAACAAGACCAACTTTTTGTCCTGATGCAATAATGACAGATTTATTTTTAAAAAGCGGTTCTGTGCCTTGGTAATGGAATTCAACATTTGAAAAAGTGATTTGACCATGCGTTACTTTCAAAGTAAGCGCACTAGATTTATCTTGAATTTCTATCGGTAACATCAACGATATCAGGCTTTGCTTACACCGACCAACCGCTTTATTGAACTCATCGACTTCTGACATGGTAAACCACATCATATGGCCTGTTTCCATGGATAAACCTAAGATTAAAGCAAAATCACCTATGGTCACTAAATTTTCGCTGTAAAGAATCACTAAAAAATAACACGAGCAAGCCATCATGATGGCGATAAGCCCTCCCTGGACGCTGTGCATAATAAGGGAGTAAAAATAGGTATCGCGATGGGCTTTTTGTTGTTTTTCAAAAAATGGGGCCATTCTTGAAAGCTCAATAGATTTACGAGAAAAGATTCTGACATTGCTATGATTAGATAAAGAATCAACCAGTTCGCCTACAACGATTGATTCAGCTATTGCTTGGCTATCCGCCAGCATCACTAGTTTCTTGGACATTAAAATGCTTAAGCTTGAAAAGAGTATGAACCAACTAACCAATATGAAACAAAAGATTGTATTTACAAAATAGGAAGCTACAATCGCTGTTAATAGCAATGAGGCGCCTCTTAAAAAATTGGACGCAACACTGCTTGTAAGCTTTTCAATGCCATCCGCTAAATTAGTAATTTGTTTTGAGATTTTTCCTGATAAGTTGTCTTGGTAAAATTGATATGATTTTCCAAGCACATAATTCATAGACTCCCCAATAATGTGGTTGAGAATCACAGGGATAAATTGGCCTCTAATGTAAGAGATTCCTCGCCAAGTGAAATTATCAAATACGATAAAATTTATAACAATAAGGCTCGCCGGTACTATTAAAATTGAGATATCGCCACCAGCTACGCTTGGCAGAAGATTGACGACTTGCTTAATGAGCATGCTGTTGAATGGCCCCCAAAAGCCAGCAACGATCGCAAGCGCAACATAAACAATGACAGCGGATTTATATTCTCGCAAAAAATGCCATATAAAAGACCATAAGTCTTTTGGCAGTGAATTATTGAACACTTGCATAGCTAGTAATTATAGTAGTTTTTCGGGAATAACTTTTAATTTTTTCATTCATCATAATAGATATATTGGTTCATGATGTATGTTTGTTTCATCGACAAGCTGAAACAATTTGCTCCTAGCCTCTGTAACTGTATAAATATTCATATAAACTCTTATGTTTATTTTGTATAGTACATCATCACGTACGTTACTGCGATAATTAATATCACCAATTCCTTTAAAAATAAACTTTTCCATGCACTAATAATACATGATATAAAGATATGTTATAAAAATAATAATAATTACAAAAATATGAAGACTATTTTTGCTCAAAGCTCCAGGTCTGGAAAGGCTGGCGTGGCTGTTTTTCGTATTTCTGGATCTAGCAGCATGCTTGCGTTAAGGCAATTACTACACGACCAAAATTGTAAGATTTCTCCTAGAATTTTATATTATAAGAAAATATATGACCCGCAAACTAAAGAATTAATTGATAATGCAATGGTTGTATATTTTAAAGCACCACATAGCTTTACTGGTGAGGATGTTGTTGAGGTACATACTCATGGAAGTATTGCTATTGCAAAAATGCTTATAGATGCTTTGTTTAATATAGAAGGTTTAAGACTTGCTGAAGCGGGAGAATTTTCTAAAAGAGCTTATCTTAACGATAAATTTGATTTAACCGGCGCAGAAGGTCTTGCTGATCTGATTGAAGCTGAAACGATTCTACAGCATAGGCAAGCTATACGTCAAGCTGATGGAGAGCTTGAGAAACTATATAAAAAATGGCGCCAGCTTCTTTTAAATGTAATGAGTTTATTGGAAGCTTATATTGATTTTCCAGAGGAAGATATACCCCTAGAAGTACTTGACCATGTATCAACAATTACTGCAGAAATAAAGAATAGTATAACATTACATCTTAATGACAATAGGCGCGGTCAGAGACTTAGGGATGGTATAAAACTCGCTATAATAGGAGAGCCAAACGTTGGCAAATCCAGCCTGATTAATTTTCTTATGCAAAAAAACATTGCGATAGTATCTAATATTCCAGGCACTACCCGTGATATAATTGAAGGCCATATAGATATTGGCGGCTACCCAATAATACTACAAGATACAGCGGGAATAAGGGATAATGTTCTTGACCCAATAGAACAAGAAGGAATCAACAGAGCAATAGAATCTGCAAAAAACGCTGACATTAAAATTATCATGTTTGATGCAACGTCAGTTGAGTCTATGGCAATTGATAATTATATTACTTCTAATATTAGAGATAATATCGATGAGAATAGCATAATAATAGTAAATAAGATTGATTTGAATAATTGTCCTGATAATACTATAGTTAATGGTAAGAATCCTTTGAGAATTTCTTTAAAAGAGCAAATAGGCCTTAATTTACTTTTAGAACAGATTCAAAATATATCTAGTAATGTAGCTGGCTTATCTGAAACCCCACATATTACAAGGGCAAGACATAGGCATCAATTAAAAGAAGCACTTATATGTTTGTCAAACTTTAATATGGATGATGATCTAGTCTTGGCAGCAGAGGAAATCAGAATGACAATTAGGAGTTTGACTACTATTGTCGGTCAAATTACTGTCGACGATATATTGGCAGAAATATTTAGTAATTTTTGTATAGGTAAGTGATATGGCTAATTTACCAAAAATTGATTTGAATATATACAATAAAGAAATTTCTGAATTACTGACAGATTGGGAAAAATATCTTAAGTTACAAAAAAATCGTTCAGATAATACAATTATTTCTTATAAAAATGATGTTGAGAATTTTTTTTGTTTTATGAAAAATTATAATGCCGAAAATATAACAACTACTTCCCTAGCTTCTATAGATGTAAAATTTATTAGGGGTTGGCTTACTAAAAGACATAATGATAATTATATTGCGTCTTCAAATGCTAGGGCGTTGTCTTCAGTTAAAAATTTCTACAAGTTTCTAGAAAAAACCAAAGGGATAATTTGCCATAAGATTTTCTCTGTTAAAAACCCAAGAAAAGCTAAAGTTTTACCAAAGGCCTTAAGCGAAGATGATGCTATTTCATCTATCAAGCATATAGAAGAATTTGGCAATTTAGAGTGGGTTGAATTGCGTAATAAAGCATTACTCATTCTTATTTATGCTTCTGGTTTTAGGATATCCGAAGCTTTATCTATAACAAAAAAACACCTAAATAATTTGGACTTTATTAAAATAATTGGAAAAGGTAATAAAGAACGCATAGTACCCTGGGTAGATAAAGCAAGATACTTTATTGAACAATATCTATCAAAATTACCATATAATATTCAGGATGATGATTTTTTATTTGTTGGACGACAAGGAAAACCTTTGCAACCAGCTGTTTTTAATCGCGAATTAATTAAATTACGTCGCCTTTATGGATTACCAGAACATTTGAGCGCGCACTCATTTAGACATAGTTTTGCAAGTCATTTACTTGAAAATGGCGCAGACTTACGATCAATTCAAGAATTATTAGGCCATAGAAGTTTATCTACTACCCAAATCTATACTAAAGTTACTACCAAACGCCTTGAAGATGTTTATAATTATTCGCACCCCATATCGAAAGAAAGTGAATAATAATCTTGCATTGATTTTTACTTATTATAAGTTATATTAATTTTTGATTTTAATACTACATAGGAGGAATTGCATATGCAAAGAATCATTTTACCAGAAGGATATAAACCTTCATCTGATGAAGAATACATGAACCCCCTTCAATTAGAATATTTTAGACAAAAACTTCTTACTTGGAGAGATTCATTATTAGAAGAATCACGTGAAACACTTGTTCATCTTAAGGAAGAGAATTGGAATGAACCTGATCTTAACGATCGTGCATCTATTGAAACAGAAACAACCATTGAGTTACGAACTAGAGATAGGTACCGTAAGTTAATAGATAAAATTGAGACAACTATAGAAAGAATCGATAAGGGGGAATATGGTTATTGCGAAGAAACTGGCGAAAAAATTGGGTTAAAGCGTTTGGAAGCTAGACCAGTCGCAACTTTATGTATAGAAGCTCAAGAGGGGCACGAGAAATATGAAAAACAACATAATGATGACGATGAACATGTTCAAGGCTATGAATAAATAAATTAGAACTCTTTCGAAACTCTAGTTAGACTCTATGGGCCAGTTGCCCCCCTTCTAGCGGGGTAACTTTAGGCTCTTAAACTACTATCGTCAATGGGTAATGTGAGCTAGACACAACCTATGGAATTAAAGTAACATTACATATTCTTTGGTTATTTTTCTCCATTTCCAAATTAATTCTAATAATAGGCAGTGGCAAAATTTCATTAATAATCTCTGGCCATTCAATTAAGCAAATATCATTATGAAATGCGTCCTCTATACCGAGTTCATAGATTTCATATTTTGATTTTAATCTGTATAAATCAAAATGATAAATGGTAAAATTTGTTGCCGTGTATGTTTGGAGTAAATTAAATGTAGGACTTGAGACGTTGGTATTGATGCCACAAAAATATCGTATTATTTCTCTACATAAAAAAGTTTTGCCTGATCCAAGCTCACCTGTAAAAGTTATAATATCTCCCTTTTTTATGGTTTTTGCTAAATTGACAGCAAAAATTCTAGACTCTTCTTCATTATTTAAAATTGTTTCTGATATAAAATTAACCATATGAATTTAATCGATATTTTTGGTTGATTATAATATAAAACTCGTCAAAATAGCAATCATATTAGAGAATGTCATAGCAAAGAAGGATTGATTTTTCTGTTATAAAGGCTTATTATTTACACCCTTATCTACAATTGATATTACCAGCTGAAAGATACATCTAGATCAAGGGTTCTTATTAAAATGAAAGAAGATTTATCAATTTACGTACATTGGCCATTTTGTCTTTCAAAATGTCCATATTGTGACTTTAATTCTCATTTATCCAATGCCGTTGATCATAATATTTGGCTCAGATCTTATATTATAGAACTTGAACATTTCAGTGATATTATAAAAAATAAATATATAAAATCAATTTTTTTTGGCGGTGGTACGCCATCATTAATGGAACCATTTGTAGTAGCAGGAATTATAGATAAAATATCAGAGCTTGGCTATATTGATAATAAGACAGAAATCACGCTAGAAGCTAATCCAACATCATTTGAAATAGAAAAATTCAAAAATTTTAATCTAGCTGGTGTAAATCGAATATCAATTGGCGTACAATCTCTTAAAAATGATGATTTAAAGCTCTTAGGGCGTAATCATGATAATAAACAAGCTATAAAAGCTATAGAAGCAGCTACTTTAATTTTTCCTAAATTATCATTTGACTTAATCTATGCAAGAACAAACCAAGCTTTGCAAGAGTGGAAAGAAGAACTTCAAGAAGCTATGAATTTAGCATCAGGCCATATTTCGTTATACCAGCTTACGATTGAAAAAGGCACTCCATTTTATAAATTGTTTCGTGATGGTAACCTAACTATTCCAAATCAAGATGATGCAGCTGATATGTATAATTGGACTAATTTTTATCTAGAATCAAAAAATTATTCTAGGTATGAAATATCTAATTATGCAACAAATGGAAATGAATGTATACATAACTTAACGTATTGGAATTATAATAATTACCTTGGGATAGGCCCTGGAGCACATAGTAGGATCACTAGTAAGGATTCTATAGAAGGCACTAGCACAGAGAGCATTATGATGTGGCATAAACCTGAAAAATGGCTTCAATCTATTAAGGATTCAGGGCAAGCTATTCAGACTAATAATAAATTGTCCCTACAAGAAACTGTAGAGGAATTCTTTATGATGGGATTGCGTTTAGAAAATGGCATTAGTTTTGATAGTAAAAGATTTAATGGTCGAAGATTATTCGATCTAATAGATCAAAAAACAGCAGAATATTATATTAAATTAGAACTTCTAGATTGTTCTGAAAATATTATT
>Ga0209702_10000960_pt1 | contig 58626 bp, 50 predicted proteins | sample FRY01_FD_187210 | JGI IMG/M metagenome (GOLD analysis project Ga0209702, IMG submission 187210) | Freshwater microbial communities from Lake Fryxell liftoff mats and glacier meltwater in Antarctica - FRY-01 (SPAdes) (version 2) | ecosystem: Environmental > Aquatic > Freshwater > Ice > Glacier...
GATGGACTCTCAATTGAAAGCTTGGTATGTTCCATCGTTAAGAATGTCTTTTGGTGCAAAATATAATTTGAAAGATAAGATTACTATTGAAGCTGCGGTTTTAACCTATAATCGCCAGTTTTATCGAGATTTTATTTCAGATTCAACAGGCTTGACAGTTCCAGTTTCTCGCCAACTTGACGGTTATATTGATGTGAATTTAGGGGCTGAATATCGATATACAAAGCGATTGAGCATGTTTGTGAAGCTCAACAATATGCTCAATACGAGATATAAGCGCTACGTAAACTATCCAACCCAACGCTTTATGGCTTTGGGAGGAATTTCATATTTGTTTTAAGTTAGAAGGGATTACTGTAGCGACTGTCGTTAAGGAAAGTAGTGTCAGTCAATGTTTGTAAAAATGCGAGCAGATCTGCTTTGTCTTGGTCTGATAGATTCAAACCTGTTCCAACGTGCTTCATAAGCGGATCAATAGTTGGAGAAGAAACACCGCCGGAATTGTAATGCTCAATTACTTCCTGCAAGGTTTGGAAACGACCATCATGCATGTATGGCGCAGTCAAAGCAATGTTTCGCAAAGTTGGTGTGAGAAATTTTCCTTCATCTGCAGCGTTGCCTGTGACAGCTGCTCTGCCAATGTCGCTGAATGTTGCATTCAATCCATTATTATGGAATTGATTATCGGTCAATAATCGACCTGCGTCAATACTATGGCAATGAAAGCAATCTCCGCTTTCGGTGTTGAAAATTACGAAGCCATTCGTTTCAGATGGAGTCAGGGATATTTCGTTTCTCAGACGTTTATCGAGTTTAGAGTTCGATGAAATCATGGTTCTCATGAACTGAGCAAGAGCCTTAGTCACTTGGGTAGAGTCGATGGTCGCGGTTCCAAAAGCTTTGTAGAATAATTCTTTGTAAGTTGTATTTGCATTCAATCTTTGAGTAACTCCGGGCCATGAAAAGTGCATTTCAATAGGATTATTAATCGGGTCTAATGCTTGCTTTTCGAGTGTAGATCTTCGTCCATCCCAAAATAAATGGATATTAAAGCCTACGTTAATGATTGCTTGCGCGTTTCTATCACCGACAGCACCTGTAATTCCAGTGCTAAAGCGAGTTCCATTATCAGAAAATGCAAAAGCCTGATTGTGGCAAGAGGCACAAGATTGGGTAAAATCTTCTGAAAGAATGTTATCGTAAAAAAGACGTCTTCCTAGTGAAACCCCTTCTTGAGTAAAAGGGTTATTTGCAGGAATACTCATTTGAGGAAAGCCTGCTGGGATAGTTAATGAGTAAGGTGTCGGATTGTAATTAGAAGGCGTGATTGGCTCAGGCTTGTCCTTAATACAGCTACTAAATACTAGGCTAACAAATGTAAAAATGATTAGAAAAACTTGCCTCATAAAAATAAAACATTCAAGAGTGATTAAGGTTTGAAATCAGGATTTTGAATAAACTCCATATCGCTCAAACTGTTTAGAAAAGCGAGTAAATCGGATTTCTCCAGCAAAGTTAGACCAAGTGATCTTATCAAGGGACTTTTATTAACGAAATTTGAGTTCCCGTTATTGTAATTATCTATTATTTCGTTTAAAGAGGCAATGCTCCCATCGTGCATGTACGGAGCTGTAAATGCTATGTTTCTCAAGGACGGAATTAGAAATTTACCTCGATCGGATTCGTTCAATGTGATGCGTTGTCTGCCAGAATCTGGATATGAGGTAAAATAACCATTCGATTGAAAGATATTATTGGAGAAATTGAATCCACCATGACAAGATGAACAATCTGTTTTAGAACTAAAGAATAAGTCTTTTCCTCTAATTTGTTCTGCGCTCAATGCATTGTTTATACCGTAAAAAGTATATTTGTCGTAATCGGAATTACCACTAATCAAAGTTCTTTGAAAGCTCGCTAAGGCAAAAAGTGCTCCATTGAGTGTTACAGTATCATTGAACGTATTTCTGAATAACGTGGAGTATTTAGGCGATGATTGCAGCCGCTCAAGAAGGACATCCGTATTTATATCAAATTCTCGGTGGTCGTTGATCGAATTCAAGGCCACAAGTTCTAATATTTGAACACCACCATCTCTAAAGAAGGAGCGCTTCCATGCCAAATTAAACAAAGGAAGAGAGTTCCTTAATCCATTTCTATTATCAACACCAACGCTGGTTGATAACCCGTCGGTAAAAGCTAACGATTGCGAATGGCACGTGGAACAAGAAAGACTATTGTCGGATGAAAGTAATTTCTCGAAGAAGAGCTCCTTACCTAATTTTATTTTGGCTTTGGTAAGTTGATTATTTACTGGAAGTTCGATGTTAGGGAAACCTCGAGGGATCTCCAAATTAACTATTTGTTCATCGGGAATTGTGACATCTTTTGAACAAGAAATGAATGCAATCGCGCTTATTAATATGGTTAAAAAGGCATATTTCATAAATGCTAGAGCCTTCTTAATGCTAATTTGAAATTGGTAACTATTTTGCGAGCCAATATTATATCATCAGAAGTATGTGTGAAATACTTTTCTACCATGTCGATCGTATCGGTTTGTGTTTTGAAGATATCATTAAATTCTATGGCAATTTCAACCACAGTTGTTTGACCTTTCGAGACATTGAGGTTTAGATCGCTAAATGTTTTTGTGGTATATAATGTATCTAAACCAGTGTGGTAGAAGCAAGTGAATAGTGGTGTTTGAGTTTGACTCGCGCTTGTATCAATTCTTCCTTCAATTTTGAAGAAAATATACCCAGAGGCCCAAGTCCAATACATTCCATTATAGATACTTAATGGGTGACTCGTTGCATAAGAAGATGGACTAAAATTAGGGTCTCCGGTTCCATTCAAAGCTTTGTTGACTCCAATTCCAAACTCGATTTTATCGATATTTCCGGCTGTAGTATTAATTAGAATAGATTTGGTAGCGCTTCCAAAGTCAATCAATGCAATGTCGTTTTTCCCTTTAACGACGCCATTTTCAGATAATTGGATTTGAGATACGTATGATTTAAAAGTCTCAATTTGAATTCTTTTGTTATTTGGTCCAATAAACGGGGTGTTTAGCTGAAATGGTTGGCCGTTCATTGTCGGGACGAAACGAAGTTCAAGCAAACCTGTATTGTTTACTTCAGGCTCAGTGAATGGTTCATCTTTTCCGCAGGAAGACAAAAATACGATAGCCAATAAAATAGAGCATTTGACTAAAAAGATCGATAATTTATTCATTGCTAGTAATAGAATTTGCTAGGTTTCTTCCAACGCGATAGGAAAGCCCGAAGTTGTTAGTTGAAAGAGATTCATTATCAACCGTAATATCGATTCCGTAAAAAAGGTTGGCTAAATTGATCTTCAGCCTAATGGAATTACTTTGGCATGCAATAAGTGTTTTCGAAATAGAGATTTCATTAACACTTTGATAGTTCCCATCTAAGCCTATATGAAAATACCAATTATTGCCGGGATTAGCAGCTGTGATTTCGTTGTTCGACCACTTACCTTCAAGAAGTGCGAATACATAGCCTTGATTCCAGCTCCAATGCATAGACGGAACTTGATAGGCTAGAGGATGGCCAGGAGCATGTTGCGTTGGATCGGAATGATTGGTGATTGAATCAAGTCCCATTGAAAGTTTCAATCCAGAAAAAGGGCCAGCTTCCATTTTACCTAAATTGAACGATTGAACATTGGGCTTTATGAGAACAATGGGATTAGGAGCTGTAAGGTTGTTTTGGGAATTCCTCAATTCAATTCCGCTCAAAAATATTTGGGTTGTAGCAAAGGTAACGTGGTCTCCGCTTGGTAGGATATAATCTCGGTTGAGTTCAAAGTCGTCATTGTTGAATTTGAGCTTTGTTTCAAGAATGACTGTACCCGTGGTTGTTCCCGAACAAGGATTATTTGGGTCAATTGGTTCATCTTTTTTACACGAAGACAAGGCAATTGAACTTGCTATCAATAAGGTAATTAAAGTAAGTTTCATGCTTTTATTCCAAGTTTTATATAAATAAAGTTTAATAGCCAAATTGGACCTATTAGTAGAAATTGAACATCTTTGAGGAAAGAAGGTTTTTTTCCTTCAATTTTATGTCCGTAAAACTGACCAAACCACGCAATAACGAACATTGTTACTCCAATTCCCCAAATTGGATAAGCTGTTGATTCAAGGATAATCTCAGTGAGATAGGAAAGGCCAAAAAAGAATAGTAACATTCCAATGGCTAATTTTGGAGAAAGAAGCATGTAATACAACAGAGCTATCATCATTACAACATAAGCCCAGTTGATATTCAGTTTTCGTAGGATTTCTGGTACGGGAATACTCCAAAGTAAAAGCACGATGCTAAATACAATAGAGGGAACACAAATCCAATGAATTAATTTGTTCGTTGGGTTTTTATGACTAACACCGTATTCGTCCAACCATTCATCTAGCTTTTTCATTTACAACTGTTCAACGATGCAATGTACGAAAAACCCTGCTTATCATGTAATTTATAGCATCTCACATCGAAAGCATATCCATATTATACTTTAAAATTTTGGACTATATTATAAATGGTCGTAGTATCGTTTGACTATACAGCTATTGCATTGGAATTATATCATAAAAATTCGGACTAAATGATAAATGGTCTTTGTATGAATTTCATTTTCAGCTATATTGATTGCCTAATTTTTAAATCCTAATTAATTCTTGAGATAAAGGTTTATTAATCAGAAATTAATAGGTTATTCGGCGAACTCTTATGCAAATTGTAAAAGCAGAATTTCTTTTTTATGCTTAATTCTAGAATACTAACTGTTGTTTTCCTGGATTTTTAGTTCACTTATTTTTTGGAAGGCATGGTCGGCAAAACCAAATCCAGCCTCAGAATACAAGTTATAAACTGAATGAATGTTCAATTTCTCTAAGTCATTTATTTCATCATCATAAATAGCAGTAGCGGCAATAAAGCCTTCGTAATTAATAGCTTTTAATCTTTCCGCGGCATACATATTCGATTTATGATCATTCATGCATAACATTATTGCTTTTACTTGTTTACTGCGAACAGGACTATTGGCAATTCTTTCCCAAAACTCACTGTCTGTGGCATCATCTTGAATAACATTTTTTCCTTTCGTTTTTAGTTTTTCAACGATATCCAAATCGTAATCTAAGCCAATTACCGAATGACCATATTTATAGTATAGTTGATCATATACTGCTGAGCCTAATTTTCCTAAGCCAAAGATTAAGATTTCCGCATTTCCAATATCAAATGTTTTATCATACACTAATCGTTCTGATGTTTCAATAAATTTAAGCTTATCTTTTATTTTATAGTATATGGCGTGAGCATTTGTGTTTAGGGGTGCAGAGATAATGAAAGAAATAGTTAGCGCAATTGCTATTATTACTATCCAATCAGAAGAGATAAGGCTTGCTGAAACTGCAAAAGAGGCAACAATTAACCCAAACTCACTAAAGTTTGCTAAAGTTAAAGATGTAAAAACGGAGGTTCTTGCCCTTAATTTAAAACGTGTAAGAACAACAAAGTATAATATCACCTTGAAATTTATGCCTAATGCTAATACAAGTGCAATAATCAAAATTTCTGGAGTGGGAATACCCATAAAACCTATTGATAGAAAGAAACCAATGAGGAAGAAATCTTTAAAATTTAATAAAATCTCAGCTAATTCTTTTGATTTTTTATGATTAGCTATGAGCATTCCTATCGTTAGTGCGCCCAAATCGGCTTTTAGCCCTACAAATTTAAAAAGTTCAGCCCCAACAATTAAAGCCAGAACAAAGCCAAACAAAACCAACAATTCACCATGACCAATTTTATTTAATATAAGCATTAATACTGGGCGAATAAGGAATAAGGCGACAGGTAAGCCCAAAGCCCAGATATCAGGTGTTTCTCCAGCGGCAAAAACTATGAATAAAACTGCAAAAATGTCTTGCATTATCAGAATACCGATAGAAACAATTCCATGAGGGGAATTAATCTCACCTTTATTTTCCAATATTTTAACTGCAAAAATGGTACTTGAAAAACTTAAAGAAAATGCAATTATTAAAGCTAGTTTAATATCAAAATCCTTCAAAATCTCAAATGAATAGTAGCTTAAAAGAAGCAGAATCGTAGCAAAAGCTAATGCTGTTAAAATCATGTGGATGACAGAACCAGCCCATATTTCTTTACGAAGAAGATTTTTAATTTTTATTTTTAATCCAATAGTAAATAGCAGTAAGGTAACGCCTAAGTCTGAAACTATTTGAATGAATTCACCGGATTCGGCTCCGAAATATTTTAAAACAAACCCAGCGATTAAGTATCCAATCAAGGGAGGCAAACCAATAAGACGTACTAAAAAACCGAGTGAAAACGCTATAGTTAACCAAATTGGATCCATAAAAACAAAACTTTAAAATCGAATAAACTGTCTATTATACTTTAAGTTTTTTTGATTAAAAACTTAAATGCTTTTATCTTATTATTTCATAAGCATACAGATATTTTATCTCAAGCTTTCAAATGACTTTCAAACACCGTTTGCTATTACAGGTAACAAATTAAATTATCACCAATTATCTACTTAAAAATCAAATAAATTAAGAAATACCTATTAGTTTTCTGCAAAATCGAAAATATACTCTAAGATGAACTAAATAACTGCCATAAGTTTTCGACATTACAATTCCCTGTTTACTAATTTGGGTCTAACTCATTGATTTATTCGTGTTCAGTTGTAAATTCGGCTGCATTTATTTTGTACGAAACAACATTAATTCTATAACCAAATGGGAAGAGCATTCGAATTTAGACGAGCTAGAAAAGAGAAGCGCTGGAGCAAAATGGCGAAAGACTTCGTCAAAATGGGAAAGCAGCTTTCCATGGCGGTAAAATCTGGTGGTCCTGATCCTGAAACCAACCCATCCTTGAGAGCTGTAATTCAAAATTGCAAGGCGATTAATATGCCGAAGGACAATATTGAATCTGCTATTAAGCGGGCTTCTGCAAAGGATGCAAAAGATTTGGATGAAGTTGTATATGAAGGATATGGTCCGCATGGAGTTGCTATTTTGCTTGAAACTTCAAGTGATAATACAACCAGAACGGTAGCCAATGTGAGGATGTATTTTAGTCGTTCTGGAGGTGCTTTAGGTAAAACTGGTTCATTGTCTTTCATTTTTGATAGAAAGGCAGTTTTTACTTTAGATGCTGCAGGACTAGATGTTGAAGAGCTTGAATTAGATTTGATTGATTTCGGTTTGGAAGAGATCTTCGAAGAGGAGGGGAAGGTTTATATTTATACACCTTTCACAGATTTTGGTACTATGCAATCAGAGTTAGAATTAAGAAAAATGGCAATCATTAGTTCTGAACTTGTAAGAATTCCGACAACCTCCGTTGAATTAACACCAGAACAAGAGGAAGAGATTAACAATTTGGTAGAGAAGATGGAAGACGATGATGATGTCTTACAAGTTTTTACCAATATGAAGTAAAACTTAATCTCTTACAATGGATAGTAAGGAAGTCGCAAGTTTTCCATTTGCGTCAATACATTTGAGAATATATATTCCTGATGACTTGTTGTTTACGGTGTAGGATTCTTGATTGCTCTGTTGAATATGAGATTCAACTAAAATTCCTTGACTATTATAAACCTGCAGTGCAGCCGGTAGTTTGAAGCCATTCAAATTTACGTTGAAGAACGATTTGCTTGGGTTGGGAAATACTTGAATTCCTCGAGTTATACTGACCTGCTCTTTTTGAATTGAAAGTGGAATATCACCGCGGTAAAATGTTAGTCCGCCGCGTCGATTACCTTGAATGAGTTCAGGGAATTGGTCATTATTTAATTCTGCAATTGCCGGAGCAGTCCAAATTCCATCTCTGATGTCTTGATAACTTGAATCTACATATGTGATTGTAGAACTTGCCCCATTTGGAAAGATATTCCAAGCGAATAGACGACCTGATTCTGAGCCCGAGAAAAGCCTGAGCGTATCGTTATAGTTGATAAAACAAGGAGAGCTATAACCGAAGTTACTAACTCCTTCTTGACGTGTTTCTAAGTTTTCAAAATTGGAATTTTGAGAGCTAAAAGAAGGATTAGAGGTATTTCCTGTATTTTGAAAGTACTGGAATGATCCAGATTTTCCTCCAACGAGTAAATCCTGAAGCCCATCGTTATTTAAATCACGAAGAGTGGGCGTTGCGAAATCTTGAACGGTTAAGTTTGGTGCTGTTTGGATTGAGAAGGTTCCGTTTGATCCATTTTGAGTTAAATAAAGCAATCCAGAATTAAGTGTTCCTACGATCAAATCAGGGAAAAGATCGCCATTTAAATCAGCTGCCGATGGAGCCAGATGTTTTAAGTTAAGAGATCGAAGGCTGCCAACATCTTGAGAAATAACCTCAAATATTGGAGTTTGAGTAGTTCCAGTATTTCTTAAATATGTGAGTGAAGCCAAGTAATTTCCTTCCAAAAATGGATCAGCATTAGGAATAAATTCTCCAAAATTTCCGAGGATGATGTCTAAATCACCATCGCGGTCGAAATCGGCAAAAACCGGATAAGAACCACGACCCAAGTCAAATATTTCGTGACTAATGAATGGATTTGGAATAGAGGTAAAATCGAAATTAGCTTGATTATTAATAAAAGCTTCGCTGATTCTTCCGGTATTGATGCTTTGTAAATCGGAGTTAGGCGCAATGATTAAATCGATTTCATCATCTTGATTGGCATGAATTAGAAAAGCGCCTGGAAATACCGGTTTTGATAAGGATGAATACGTAGGATAATTACTTGGAAATGGCTCAAGTACATCAAAACCGTTTTGGGGAGAGTTCATTAATACAAGTAGCTCAGGATAAGAAACATCTCCGAGAAATAAGTCTAAATCAGCGTCATGGTCGAAATCATGCAAAAGCATAGTGGAACCTGCGTGTCTTCCTCCATTTCGTCCACAAGAATCATTGAAATTGACACTATTTGTAGAGAAGCTTTCGGTGAAAATTCCCCAATTATTGGATGCGATTTCGAATTTCAGTGAATCGCTGTTGCCAAATAGCTCTTGTGAGAGATTTTTGTGGTATTCGACACAAGTTCCTAGAATATAAAATGTAATAATGTCTAAATCTCCATCTGAGTCAATGTCGGCGAAGGCTGGAATATCAACTGGACTAACAAATAAATTTAGTAAACCGTTTCCGTAATTGGAAAAAATAAGGTCTGAAACTAGCTCAAACTGCGGATTTCCAGAGCCAGTGAAATTGTTTTTATAGACACGAATTCCATTTCCACCGGAGGTAAAGATATCAGCAAGACCATCATTATTGAAATCTTTAAGGATTATCCAGTTTTGAATAGGAGGGAAGTAGCTTTCCCAAAACGGATGATATGTGTAGTCGAAACCTGTTGCTTCTTTCTTAAACGTTAGCAGTTTATTTCCAGTGCGATCGAAAACTATGAGGTCAAGACGACCATCATCATCTATGTCTAACTCATTAAATTGTGGCGCATTTAGTCCACCAACCCAAGGGTTTAGGAGATTCGTAGAGCTGTTAAATGGTTTAAGTTGCGTACTTAGATCTTGACGAAAACCAAAGGGCACAAATTGTCCGTTGGCATTACGAATGCCAAAAACAGAAAGTATGAGAGCTGCATAAAGTGCTTTAGTAAGAAACCAAGCTATGTATTTCTGCTTTGTATGCATCGAGGTGTTTTTGTCCATCGAGGAATGAAAGTTCCACAAGAAAAGAGAAACCAGCAACCTTAGCATGTTGTTTCAAGATTAATTCAGCAGCAGCAGCGGCAGTTCCACCTGTTGCTAATAAATCATCATGAACGATTACTTCCCAATGAGGTTTAATCGAATCTACGTGCATTTCGACCGTTGCCGAGCCGTATTCAAGTGTATATGAATAACTTATGGTCTGATAGGGAAGTTTCCCTGCTTTACGAACTGGAATGAAAGGGACGTTGAGGTATTGAGCGAGCATCATTCCAAAAAGAAAACCACGGCTTTCGACACCAACCACGGCGTTGATTTTTATGTTTTCATATGGTTTTGCTAATTCTTGAACAATTTCGCGGCAAAGAACAGGATTCTCCAAAATTGGTGTTATGTCTTTAAATAGAATTCCTGGTTTTGGAAAATCCGCAACATCACGAATTGCTTCTTTAATCTTCTCTTGTATGGTCATTCAAATTTTACGTAATGGACCAAAAGTTCAATTTTTTCGGGCTTCAAGGCATATAGCTTTTTAAAGTCAGAGAAAGCTTGGAATGGTCCGTGTTGATCGCGGTAATTTACAATGGTTTTTGCCACGCCGTACCAACCAATTGGATGTTTATTTAATTCTTCGAGAGAGATTGAGTTGATAGGAATCCTTTCGACTTTCATTGAATCTACGCTAACTTTTTCGTTAACAAGTTGATACAAGCTATCAGGGAATCCTTTTATGTTAAGGAGTTGTTCTTTCTGATAGAAGCCACCCCATTGATTTCTGAATCGAAGAATTCGTTTTGCCCAATAAGGACCAATGCCTCTGATTTTTAGCAATTCTAAAGAATCTGCAGAGTTTAACTCAATTATTGAAACTGATTTTTGGGATTTGGTTGCCTCGGAGATTTTTTGTATAAATTTCTCATCGCCGCGAGGCAAATTGATGAAAGGCTCTAACTGATTGAAATAGTCTTTAGGTACACAGTATAATTTGGAAATATCTTTAGGTTTCTTAAAGCCATGCATGGCATTTTTAAACTTGATTATTGAGCTGGCTTGTTTTTCAGTAAATCCAAGTTTTTCCCAATCCTCTTGCAAATAATCATTGGGGTTAAATAATTCTAATGGCAGAATTAGTTTATTTTCAACTTTAGAAGAATAATAAGCGGGATTGTCTTGGGTGACTTTCTTTAAACTTTTTTGCCATTCATCTAAATAAACTAACTCTTGTTCACTTGGTAACAGATGATCATTAAAATAGAATGGTAGAATATATCTTGTCGTTTGGACAATAATAAGAATAGTGAGCAAAAACCATATTCCACGTTGGTCTGTGGCAGAAATGTTGAAGAAGTTTTTTAATGCAGCTCTCATGTTCAATTGTCTCATCAAAATTGGATGAAACTGTTGAATAAAGCCCTGTTTTAAACGTTTATACTCGTGTAAAATGGCTAAAGGTTACATGGTTGATTAACGTAGATCGTCGTCATTTTCAAGATAAGAATCTGGTTCTGGCTTTGGTGGTGTTGTTAATACTTTGAAAAACAATAAGCCTGCAGTACCCGCAACAATTGACATTGTACAAACCATTAGTATTAAAGCAGTTGTATTCATAATCAATTTTGTGTGTTTGTTTGAACGCGTCGGCGATATGCCGTATAAACCAGAAGTGAAATGCCTATAAATAAGCATAAAAGTATGATTCTGGCAAAGGTGATGTAAAACAGTTTCTCTTCAAGTCCGGCTAAAATAGCTGGGTCGGTTGCAGCTGCAATTTTTTCTTTCAAACCAGCATTTGAAATTTGTAAAATCAAGGATGAATTATCCAAGGTCCAACCTTGTCCGCCGAACAGCTTAGCAAAAGCTCCCGACCAATCGTTATTTCTTGGCGTAAAAACAGAGCCAAGGAAAACAAATAACAATAAAACAGGGGTTACGAATTTGATAACATATTTATAGAAGTGTGGAATTCTAATATCGCCACCTTTATTAATTTCTTCCCAGCCTTTATCGATACCTAAAACCCAGGCAAATAAGATAGATTCGGCGAGTGCAAAAACAACAAGAGAAACAGTTCCAGCCCAATAATCGTATTCATCGAAAACTCCTTGGTTAAAGAATAATACCGTTGGCATTCCTAGTACAAGGACCATTAATCCGAAGGACCAAGCCCCTTTTTTCTGAGACCAATTAAATTCGTCGCGCATGAAGCCCATCCATGGAGTTCCCATGGCAAGAGAGGAGGTTATTCCTGCAAAGAATAGCAAGCCAAACCACATCACACCTGCAACAGCGGCAAGCACTGGTCCCCAATTATTAAAGAGATAAGGCATTGTTTGGAAAGCCATTCCAAAACCTGCATTTTCGATAACCCAGTCGAGACCGAGGTAACCCGCAGCGATAGGAATAACGATAGAGCTTCCAAGAACAACTTCGACAAATTCGTTCATGAATCCTGCGGATGTTGCATTTAGAGCGATATCATCTTTGGAAGAAATGTATGAAGCATAACACTGAATGGAGCCCATACCGAGTGAAAGGGTGAAAAATACTTGTCCAGCGGCAGCTAACCATACTTTTGGATTCGTTAAAGAATCGAATTGAGGTGTCCAAAGGAAATTTAATCCGTCCCAAGCGCTTGCTGTAGGGTTTTCTGTGCTCGCGCCAGATGTTCCTAAACTCAATCCGCGAGCAGCGAGAATAACACCAAAAAGAATCAACAATGGCATTCCTATTTTAGCAGCTTTTTCAACGCCGCTAAGTCCTTTAGAGAGGATGAAGGAATTAAGAAGGATGCAAAGAACAAAGAAAACTACAGCCTCATATGGAATTCCAGTGGTCGATTCCATCACATCGACATATTTTCCAAAGAAGGCAGCTACTTCTAATTGATTCATGCCTTGGAACGTACCTGCTAACGAGTGCATTACGTAAGACATTGTCCAACTTTCGATGAAGCAATAATAGGATGCAACGGCAATATTGGTAAAGATTCCAAACACGCCTATGTATTTCCAGAAGCTGCGTTTGGGGTCGATGGAATTTAAGATGAAAGGAGTGCTATGGTGACCTCTGATTCCTCCGAAACGTCCTGTGCTCCATTCAACCCAAAGCAATGGGATTCCCATCAAAAGAAAACAAATAATGTATGGAATGATAAAAGCGCCACCTCCGTTTTGGATAGCTTGAACAGGGAATCGTAAAAAATTACCTAAACCAACAGCATTTCCTGCCATTGCTAAAATTAATCCTACCCTGGAACCCCAGACTTCTTTCTCGGCCATTGAAAATCTTTATTTGGTAAATGTACAATTTCTGAAATACGACCTTAATTATTCTGATGATTCTTTAGTTGCTCATCAAGAATGGCTAAACCTTCTTCAAATGAATGAGGCGAATAACCAAGGATATTATAGGACTTTGTTAGGATAAATCCAGTGTTTGGAGGTCGTTTTGCTGGTTGATTAAGGGTTGAAGAGGATACTCGTTTGATTTTATCTTTCGGCAAGCCATAAAAATCCGCAACGCGCTGGACCAATTCAAGGATACTCATGTAGTCCTTTCCAGAAATATTGAAAATACCATGCGCATGTTTTTCGGCCGCTAAAAGACAACCATCTGCTAAATCTTCTGCCAAGGTTGGCATTCTAAATTGATCATCCACTACATTAATGTCTTGGTCTTTCTCTAAGGCGCCTTTTGCCCATAGAACCACATTCGAGCGACTCATTCTGTCGACTAATCCATAAACCAAAATGGTTCTAAGGATTGCCCAATCTTTGCTTTTTTGTTGAACAATGCGTTCAGCTTCAAGCTTTGACCAACCATAGTAAGAAACAGGATTCGGAGTTGCTTCCTCATCATAAGGTCCAGATTCACCATCGAAAATAAAATCGGTGGAAACGTGAATTAAGTGAGCACCAACTCGGTTGCAAGCATCAACTATATATTCAACCGCATGAACGTTATTTGTTAAACAACCTTCTTTATCAGATTCGCAAGCATCAACATTGGTCATTGCTGCGGTATGAATAACGATATCAGGCTTCAAGGCATCGATTAGTTTGTCAACTTCAGCTTTATTTCCAATATCTAATGAATGATATTCGTAGCCTTCGGTGGTGATCAATCGGTTTTCGCCTCGCGCTGTTGCAATGAGCTCAAACTGTCCGGATTTTAGATTTTGATAAACTATTTTCTGACCTAAAAGGCCGTTACTTCCTGTAACTAAAAGACGTTTCATGAATTCAAAAATTCTTTTTTCAGATGATTGATTTGGGCTCCAGTCCCTAAAATGAACAGTTTCATACTATCCTTAAGTATCGTTGTTGTAGGCGGATTTAGCATGAACTCTCCAGTGTTATTTCTAATGCCAATAATGAATACACCAGTTAATTCATGAATATTAAGGGAAGCAATAGTTTTATTTTGAAAATTGTCTTTAAGCTTAATGTCAAGCAATTCTTCTAAGTGAGAACCACTTTTATCATCGCTCGAAGAGAGCACATCTAAAAACTCCAAAATATCGGGACGAGAAATTAAAGCTGCCATGTGAGCACCTCCAATTTTATCTGGCATAATTACATTGGTTGCCCCTGCGATGTATAATTTCTTGTCGCTACCTTCTTCTGAAGCTCTTGATATAATTTGAAGATTTGCATTCAGATTTCGGGCAGAAAGCACCACAAATAAATTATTAGTGTCTAAGTCTAAGGACGAAATTAATGCCTTTGCATTATGGATTCTCGCTAGTTCGAGAGTTTTGTCGTCGGTAGCATCGCCGTGAATGTATAGCGTATTGCCTTCTTCACGCAATCTTTCGCAAATGTCCTCGTCGCGCTCTATAACGACAAACTGAACCTCGCGAGTTTTTAATTGGCTGCACGCCTGTTTGCCATTGCGACCATATCCGCAGACAATGACATGATTATTAAGTTGACCGATTTCTTTTTTCAATTTATATCCTGAAAAGTAAGCAGCAATTTGACCTTCAACAATTGCCGAAGTTATAGCAGAAATTCCATATGCGAAAGTTCCGAAGCTAAGCAAAATAAGAATCGAAGTAAATATTCGTCCACCATCACTTAAAGGATGTACTTCCATGAATCCTACAGTTCCAATAGTGATCATGGTCATGTAAAACGCATCCAACAAAGGATAACCTTCAATGATTTTATATCCTAGAGTTCCGACGGAAATTATAATAATAACGAAGAACAAAGCGAGGCGAAGCTGCTTGAATTCGAAATGACGGAATAAGGAAATGATGTTTATAGGTCCCACACGCGAGTTCTGCTGCTTTTGATGTAGTCTTTAATTTTTAAAATGAAAGCCACGTGCAGATAAACAATTAAGGGCGAGCCTAATGTGAGAAATGATGCGTAAATAAAGAATAGCCTTATTTGCGACGATTTCATACGTAATTTATCGCCCAACCAAGTGCAAACACCAAAGGCTTGTCGTTCGAAGATATCGGAAATTGAATAAATAAGGCGAGTCATAGACTTGATAAGGATGGCCACTAAGTTAGAAAAAGCTTTTGGTATCACAAGGACCTTCATCACTTGTCAAAAGATTGGATTGCCTACCTTTGCGATAAATTATTTTATATGTTAAAAGGATTTTTCTCGCTTCCTAAAGCAATTAACGAACCTGTAAAAAGCTATGCGCCAAACAGTGCCGAGCGTATCGAACTGCAAGCAATGTTAGCTGAGCTTCAAAAAAAAGAGCTCGATATACCAATGATTATTGGTGGAAAAGAAATATTTACAGACAATAAAATCGCCCTTCGTCAACCACATAAACACAAACACGTTTTAGGTAAATTCTCACGAGGAGAAGCATCGCACGTGATCATGGCAATTGATGCAGCTTTGGCAGCGAAAGCGAATTGGGAAAAAATGGCTTGGGAACAAAGAGCTGCAATTTTCTTGAAAGCCGCTGATTTAATTGCTGGTCCGTATCGCGCTAGATTGAACGCAGCTACTATGCTTGGTCAATCGAAAAGTGCATATCAAGCGGAAATTGATGCAGCTTGTGAGTTTATCGACTTTTTGAGATTCAATGTCAATTATATGGCTCAAATTTATTCTCAACAACCTGAGTCATCTCCCGGAGTTTGGAATCGTTTGGAACAACGTCCTTTAGAAGGATTTATATTTGCGTTAACACCTTTCAACTTCACTGCAATTGCCGGAAATCTTCCAACTTCTGCAGCCATGATGGGCAATGTAGTAGTTTGGAAAGCTGCCGATACACAGATTTATGCTGCCAATGTATTGATGGAAATTTTCATTGAAGCGGGACTTCCGGCTGGAGTTATCAACCTTGTATTTGTAAGCGGACCAACTGCAGGTGAGGTTATTTTTAAGCATCCAGATTTTGCAGGAATTCATTTTACAGGATCTACATCGGTATTTCAGAATATTTGGAAAACGATTGGAGAAAATATCCATCTCTATAAAACCTATCCACGCATTGTTGGTGAAACTGGAGGAAAGGATTTTATTATGGTTCACCCATCTGCGAATGCGAAAGTTGTTTCAACAGCCATTTCTCGTGGTGCATTTGAATACCAAGGACAAAAATGTTCGGCGGCTTCGAGATGCTATATCCCAAGTTCATTATGGCCAGCGGTTAAAGATGGTTTGGTGAAAGATATTGCTAGTTTCAAAATGGGACCAGTAGATAATTTTGGCAATTTTATCAATGCAGTTATCGATGAGAAGTCTTTTGATAAATTGGCTGGATACATTGATAGAGCCAAAGCGGATTCAGAAGTTGAGATTATTGCCGGCGGAACCTATGATAAATCTGAAGGTTATTTTATTGCACCAACTGTAATTCTTGCAAAAGATCCAAAATACACGACCATGTGCGAAGAGCTTTTTGGTCCTGTTGTGAGTATTTACGTTTATCCTGATGCGAGTTTTTCTGAAACTTTGAAGCTTGTAGACACAACTTCTGAATATGCCTTAACCGGTTCTATCATTTCGGGCGATCGTTATGCCATAGAAGAAGCAACTGTGGCTTTACGTAATGCTGCAGGTAATTTCTATATCAATGATAAACCAACAGGAGCCGTAGTTGGTCAGCAGCCATTTGGAGGCGCAAGAGGTTCCGGTACCAATGATAAAGCAGGCTCTATGATTAACCTATTACGTTGGGTTTCGCCAAGAACTATTAAAGAAACTTTTGTTCCAGCAACGGATTATAGATATCCGTTTTTAAGCGAGTAAATAGATTCAAAGACCACGTCCTTGAGATTCGTCAGGCGTTAAGTCTCCTCAAGCATCGTTGGACCTCACCCTAGCCCTCTCCTCAAGGAGAGGGAACGTGTACCGTTTTCAGAACAAGATTCTGCATTTTTAGAGAAGAATAGTGCGCGAAAGGTCACTCTGAGCTTGTCGAAGAGTCACCTCAGGCACCTTCTATTCAGGGAGAAGGGGACTGGAACGTTTCCAAAATATGCTGATTTCTAAATTCTTAGACATAAAAAAAGCGAGGCATTTGCCTCGCTTTTTTTATTGAATAAACATCTTCTTAATTCACATTCGGTAAGAATGAATAACGATCAGCATACTCAAGCATTTGCGCTGAAAATGATGTTGGATATTCAACTTTTACGTCTATGAATTTACCGCCTTCAACTACAGGAATTAATTTAGGTTGAATAAAGCCTTTGTAAGCAGAAACTGCGAGTTTAGAAAAACGATCCTTCACTTCTTTGTGAATCTCAGCATCAATTTTTACTCCGTAGTTCTCTACCAATGCTTGACCGGCTGCAAAATCTCCTTGCGATTTAATGCGCTGAATTTCTCTTAATAAATCGCCAAATAAAACGCGAAGCTTAACGTAATCATTGATTTGCACGTATGTCTTACCGTTGCGCTTGATAAGTTCAGCAACATTGTCTTCCTTACCTTTTTCCATCACCCATTTTGCAATTAACTGACGGTTACGCATGTGAGCTTCTTCGATGGATTTTCCTAAATCAACACGATTTAATTGAAGCATCAAGCCGTTCAATAAATAACTATCGTATTCGGCTTTCCCACATTCAATAGAAGGCATTACACCGATATCGACCAATTTCTTGTCGGTGATATAATACAAGGCAACTAAATCGGCGCGAGCCTCTTCTAAAGCATTTTGGTAATTCTTTAACGTAATATCAGGAGTTGCAACGCCTGGCTCAAGTTTACCGCTTGCGTGACCAATAACTTCGTGCATATCGGTATGTAATTCTGAGGCAAGATTACCATATTTACGAGCACGAGCTTTTGTTTCGTCGTTCAAGCCAAACTCGTCACCAACGGGACTTGTACCAGAAGCTGTATTATAAGCCTCAACGATGTTTCCGAGTGCTACAGACTTAGAACCATGTTGTTGACGAATCCAGTTACTGTTCGGAAGGTTAATTCCAATTGGTGTAGAGGGAGCAGCATCGCCACTTTCGACGATTACATTGATAGATTTTCCGATGATTCCTTTTACTTCGGTTTTTCTGTGTTCAGGTTGAAGAGGCGCATTGTCCTCGAACCACTGTGCATTCTTTGCGATGGTCTCGATTTTCTTGGTTGCTTCGAAATCTTTTAACGAAACTACAGCCTCAAAACTTCCTTTTTTACCAAGAGCATCCTGATAAACTTCAACAAAACCGTTCACTACATCAATCGTAGAGTTCACATCTTTTACCCAAGCAATATTGTAATCATCATAAACTTTCAAATCGCCGGTTTTGTAAAATTTAACAAGTAATTCTAAGGCTAATTTTTGCTCGTTGTTTTCGGCAACGGTTATCGCTTTTTCTAACCAGTAAATTACTTTAACGATTGCTGCTGAATACATTCCACCGACTTTCCATGGTCGTTCTACAAGCTCGCCATTTACTTTCACGACTTTTGAGTTAAGCCCGTATGCAACAGGTGTTTCCGTTTTAGGATCTCTCATAGCGGTGTAGAAATCTTCCACTTCTGCTTGCGTAACACCTTCGTAAAAATTATTGGCAGAACCTTGAACGTTATCAATTCCAGCTTCAAGATTTACAGTCTTCGCATCAACATTAGCATCGAACATAATAGGTTGCAAAAATGCCAATAGTTGATCAGCAGATTCTCCAGTATTCAGAGGCAACTTATCCGCAGGAACTGCTTTAACAAACTTTTCAAATGCTTCAAAACTAAAGCCGGGCATCATTTTATCACTTGCGTAGTGATGGTGAATACCGTTCGAAAACCAAACTCGCTTGGTGTAAATCTCGAATTCTTTAAAATCGTCAGAACTGCGGTCTCCTTTGTAATTTTTCCAGATTGCCTCGAGTGTTCTGCGAATCTGAAGGTTGTTTTTGTATTTCTGATCCCAAATCATGTCGCGACCAGAAAGCGCTGCCTCATATAAATAGTAAGCAAGCTCTTTTTGTTGAGTAGTTAACTCGCTGAAACCAGTGATTTGGTAACGTAGTAATTGGATATCGGCAAATTGGTCGGCAACAACTTTGAATTCGGTTGTTGGCTGTTTGCCAGCAGCCATCACTTCAGGCTTAGTTTTTTGTGCAAAACCGCTCACTGTAAAAACCGCTAAACCAATAAGAATCCCAAAGGATCTCACATAATTCTTCATAGTATGATTTTAATTAAGGGATGTAAAAGTAACCGATTTCTGCCAAGAGGCTTTGTTTTCTGAAGGCAAATACAAGGGCTCAATGCGGAAATATAAATGAGATTAGGAATTTGAAGGTTAATTTTTTGCTACTGTTTTACACGTTTTCGGTTCGACGTATCTCTTGGAGCCAGTGCTTTCCATTCAAAGATTGAATAACGATCCTTCGGCCGAACCTCCCCAAACCACTGAAATCCTTTAAGTTTCATGGATTCTTCGTTGAGGTCTTTGAGGGGAAATAAAGTTGCTTCTGGTTGCGTATAGAACACAATCGATTTAATAGCACTACTATCGAAATGAATGAGCATGCGGCTGCAAACTGCTTTATTTACACCAATGTAAGAGCTGTCTTGATCTTCAGCAAAATAGATAGTTTCACCATTCCCCTCGACTAGCACTCTACTAAGTTCATTATCAGTAAAATACCCTGTAATTGTTTTGCCTTTTATTTGGTCAAAATGCACACTATCAACTTCAGAAGAAATAAAGCCAGATTTAATTAAATATAGTGTGTGTAATTTGTTGTTAGCCAGTTGAATAAATATAGTATCAGCAATTAATTGATTTTCTTCATTCCAAATAATTGGATCTTTATACAATCGCATCATCGTATCGCTTTCGGCATAGGTTAGCGAATCGCATCGGCCTTGAAAATCTGCCTTGTAGAATTGAGCTCTGTGATAAGCATAAATGGTGCGTTTATCAATAATCGTATCCAATACTGATCGAAGTGTATCAGCATGAAGGTAAAGTGTATCCTTGCCAAAAGGGCGCTCCATTTCTGCCTTCTGCGTGATAAGCATTCCACCAGTTTTTTCATTGTAATCAGCGAAGTCACCTCGTAAAGTCACTTCTTCGGTGGTGTCGAATATAGCTACGTTTTTTCGTGCTTTACCAATTCCCGTAACTCGGTCGTAGCGCAAGGTGTCGGCTAAAATTAATTGACCACCGCTTTCAAACCGTGCATTTTTGCCAAATTCAGATTTATCAGTTTTGGTATTGTAATAACCGTTTTCGCAATAAATTTTATTTTCCTTGGCAGTGATGGTTGTTGGACCAATAAAATAGGCAGTTTCGGTCACTGTTGAATAATGTAATGTATCCGAATCCATTACATATTGAGGATTGGTTAATTTGACGTTTTTACGAAAATAAAATGTTCTAATGGTCGATTTATATTGTCCGAAAACACTGACAAGTTCATTCGTTTTACTGATGATTTTTCCACCAGTTGTATAGCTAGCCGTTTTATTTTCGAGGTCGTAGATAAGATATTCGGTTGTTAGTCGCGAGTTCGGATCCGTCATAACCACATTTCCGCTCAGCTTGGCAATTCGAGTGTTTCCATCGTAATTCAACTGCTTTCCAGTGGCAATGACGCTGTCAGTTAAGATTCGAACATTTGAGTAGGCATCCAATCTATTATCTGGAAATAGATATGCGCTATCGCAATAAAGTAGAGTGCCTTGATGCTCGAAAATAACATCACCAACCAAACGCTGTGCTTCCGTTCGGTTATCGAATTCAAGTGAATTTGCGTTTTTAACATTGATTTTACGCGACGATTGTGCATCTAACTTGTTCGCAGAAAATAGTGCGAGCAAAATTACCAAAAAAGACACTATTGAATTCTTAATCATTGCGGCAAAAATACAGTATTGATGGATTGTTTTGTGGATTTTTAAATGCTAATAATTAGGTGTTCAGGATTAATTCAACTTGTAGAATTAATTCTTAGAAAACGTTTCAAATTCAAGAGCGTAAAGACTTGCCGATTATTTTATTAAAATGGATATTACTAAATTTCAATGAGGTTTACTATTGATATTCAGAACAATCTAAGATTTTAAGCATTCCTTATTTTGGAATATACTCCAAACTTTTTCGTTCATTCAAATACTTTAGCTTTGTTGCTCAATATTTCTACATGAATTTCCCTGTAACTCACATTAAAGAATCAAAACTGGCCCAAATTAATCTCGATAAACTTCCTTTCGGAAAGACATTTTCGGATCATATGTTTGTGGCCGATTATAATGGTGAAGCATGGGTTAATGCTCGAATTGAGCCTTATGCGAATATTTCGTTAAGTCCCGCAGCAGCAGTATTGCATTATGGTCAAGCAATTTTCGAGGGAATGAAAGTTCACCGTAGCGATAAGGATGAATTGCTATTATTTAGACCAGAAGAGAATTATAAGCGCATGCAGCAATCTGCTATCCGTATTGCAATGCCTACGATTCCTGAGGAAATTTTCATGGAAGGACTTAAGCAACTCATCGCTTTAGATGCTAATTGGGTCCCTGCCGGGGATGGAAATTCACTTTATATTCGACCAGTACTTTTTGCCACGGATGCGGTTATTGGAGTAAAACCTTCACAAACATATCAGTTCATTATTCTCACATCACCAACAGGTGCTTACTATACAGATGAGCTAAAGGTTGTGATTGAAACAACATATTCACGTGCAAGTCGCAGTGGAACTGGTTTTGCCAAAGCAGCTGGGAATTATGCTGGTGCACTTTATCCAACATTGTTAGCCCAACAACGTGGTTATGATCAGGTTATTTGGACGGATGCAGCCACCAACACGAAAGTGGAAGAGTCTGGTACTATGAATTTAATGTTTGTGATTGATGGCGTGTTGATTACACCATCTTTAAGTCCAAGTAAATTAGCAGGAATTACACGCGACTCAGTGATTGAACTTGCGCGTCATTGGAGACTTTTAGTTCAGGAACGTGACGTTTCTGTTAGTGAAGTTATTAGTTCCTTTAAAAACGGAACAATGCAGGAAGCCTTCGGAACAGGCACTGCGGCGAACATCGCTACAATATCTATAATCGGTCACGAGGGAGTTGATTACAAGGTTCCTGCGCCGAGCGTTGATTCATTTTCGATGCGTGCCTTACGATTCTTGGCGGATGTTAAAAAGGGTAGAACTCCAGATCCTTTTGGCTGGATTCAGATTCTCAACTAGAGTCTTTCTATAGCGTCTCCTGATGTCGTTGCACTAGTCCGAAAAATGCTCATTTACAAAAGTAAACTGTGCTTTTTCGCCCTTCGTGCGCCTAATCAGAAACCTCTATAGTTCAGACTCCTGACTCTGTTGACAGACACTCCTGATGTCGTTGCACTAGTCCGAAAAATGCTCATTTACAAAAGTAAACTGCGCTTTTTCGGTCTTCGTGCGCCTAATCAGAAACCTCTATAGTTCAGACTCCTGACTCTGTGGAAAGTCACTAATTAAGGCATATTCAAAAACACCTTTGATTCACATTTGACGTATTTCTTAATTTTTGGAAAGCCTTGATTAATCAGCGAATTATCGTTTGCTCACGATCTGGTCCAACCGAGATAATTGTGATTTTTACGCCTAGTTGTTTCTCGACAAACTGAATGTAAGAGCTCAGATTTAATGGGAAATCATACTCTTTGCGTATTCCAGTTAAATCCTCTTTCCAGCCAGGTAAGTCTATGTAGACCGGCGTTACGAATTTGCTGTCGATATCATATGGAAAACGATCTGTTTCAACACCATTAATCCGATAAGCGGTGCACACTCTAACGGTTTCAAATCCGCTAAGAACGTCGGCTTTTGTCATGATAAGCTGAGTTACACCGTTAATAAGGATTGAATATTTAAGTGCAGGTAAATCTAACCAACCACAGCGGCGCGGGCGACCAGTTGTAGCACCGAATTCACGCCCAATTCTTCTTATTTCTTCACCCGTTTCATCTTCCAATTCGGTAGGGAAGGGGCCGCTTCCAACGCGTGTGCAATATGCTTTAAAGATTCCAAGAACTTCTCCAATTCTGCCTGGAGCAACGCCAAGCCCAGTGCAGGCTCCAGCGCTGATTGTATTTGATGATGTCACATAAGGATAGGATCCGAAATCGATATCTAAGAGCGAACCTTGAGCACCTTCAGCAAGTACTTTCTTGTTTGCTAAAAGCGCATCGTTCACCTCGAATTCGCTATCGATCATGGTGAACCCACGAAGAAACTCAATTCCTTCTAAGAATGCGGGTTCAAACTCGCTTAGGTTATATTCAAATTTAGAATGCCCTAGCATTTCTTCATGTTTGGCAACAAGAAAGCGATACCTGTCCATGAAGTCTTCACGCATGATATCGCCAACACGCAAGCCATTACGACCGGTTTTGTCCATATACGTTGGACCAATCCCTTTCAAAGTTGAGCCAATTTTGGAAGCTCCTTTTGCAGCTTCAGAGGCTGCATCCAATAAGCGATGTGTAGGTAAAATTAAATGAGCTTTTCTAGAAATATCGAGGTTTTTTCTTGGATCGATGTTCATCGCTTCCAACGCTTTGATTTCTTTTTGAAAAATAACAGGGTCGATCACTACGCCATTTCCAACAATATTGCGTGTTTCAGAATGGAAAATTCCCGAAGGAATGGTGTGTAGCACATGCTTGATGCCATTAAACTCAAGTGAATGTCCAGCGTTCGGACCACCCTGAAAACGAGCAATCACTTGGTAATTCGGAGTTAAAACATCTACAATTTTTCCTTTCCCTTCGTCGCCCCATTGTAGGCCAAGCAGTATGTCGAGTTTCATGGTTGTGTTGGAGGTTGTGCTAATAAGGTCAGCCGTTGTGATGCTTCTTCGCAGGTTTTTGCAATTTGAAAAACAGCATCGAGTTTTGTTATGACTAATAAGGTACGTAAGCGTTCATTTACACCACAAATAACAGCTTCTCCATCAGCATTTCTTACCTTGGTGAGGATGTTTAGTAATACATTTAAACCACTACTATTTAGATAGTTAAGTTTAGAAAGTTCTATGATAATTCTTGCGTTCCCTTCTATTATTAGTTCCTTCACTTCTTCTAGTAAATCGTCAGCTTCATGACGTTCCAAAAGGCTTCCCTCCAGCATGATTACTGGAAAACCGTCTTGCTCATCTATCCCAAATTCTAATGGCATTAGTTTGAATTTGCTTTTTCACATGAGCCTTTTTCCGCAAGGCGAGAACATTTACCGTAAAAAGTTAGGGAATGACTACTGATACTAAACTTCAATAAATCGCCTGTCATATTTTGAATTTGTTGTATGCGTGGATCGCAGAATTCGAATACTTTATCACAGTCTGAGCAGATGAGATGATCGTGTTGTTTAAACTTATAGGATTTCTCAAACTGAGCTTGGTTTTTTCCAAATTGATGACGACTAACCAAATTGCAGGTCAGAAGAAGTTCGATAGTGTTGTATAGTGTAGCGCGACTAACCCGATACTTTTTGTTTTTCATATAAACATAAAGCGATTCGATATCGAAGTGCCCGTTGTGCGAATAGATTTCGTCTAAAATGGCAAACCTTTCGGGCGTTTTACGGTGCCCGTTAGCCTCCAGATAATCTGAAAATATTTGCTTTACGGTGTCCTTAGTGTTCTGATCCGACATAGTTTTTATTGCGCACCCAAAAGTAGGAAAAACCCAATCATCTCTAAAGAATAATTCAGTCCTAAGAATTATTGATTATTGTTAGAGATATATGATATTTAATCCAATTTATTGATAATGAGTGTGTCGGGCTTCTTGACGGTCAGGCTATATTGTTGGTGACCTGTTAAAAACTCGTTATTTTAGTGCTATTTATTTGAATCAACCCTAGTAACTGCTGTAACGCCTTTCACTTCTTTAATTTTTTTCATCAAGTCTGTTAAGTGATGTGTATCATGCACAAATACCATAATGTTTCCTTCGAAAACCCCGTCATGGCTATCAAAACTAATCGAGCGCATGTTTACATTCAACTCGTTTGAAATTATTCTAGTGATGGCATTTACAATTCCAACATCATCAATTCCATCGACTCGAATTCCGGCCATAAATGCCAATTGTTGCTGACCCATCCATTGAGCTTTTACAATTCGATAGGCGTAATTGGACATGAGACTAATTGCGTTCGGGCAGTTAGTTTTATGGATTTTAATTCCGTCGTTTATGGTCACAAAACCAAATACTTCATCGCCAGGAATTGGATTACAGCATGTTGCTAATTTGTAATCTATTTTGTCCATGTCTTCGCCTATAACGAGCATGTCGGCTTTTCCACGAACCTCTCTTACAATGTTTTCTAGCGTTGCTGGCTGATTGGGATTCGATTCGGAGCCTGATCTTTTGAATTTATTTTTAATCAGATTATACCAACTATTTTGCTCACCTCGTGCAATTTTCTGGATGTTATCTAATTTGATAATTCCTTCACCAATGCTATAGAACAGATCCAAAGCGCTCGGCAATTTAAAGTGCTTCACTAAGTTGATAGTAACCGCTTGATCAAGATTTATTTTGTGGCTTTTTAGCTTCTTCTCAAGAATTTCTTTTCCGTATTCGGCAACTTCGCGTTTTTCCTCCTTGAGTGCTGATTTTACTTTAGACCTAGCTTTTGCAGTAATCACAAAATTTAGCCAATCTTCCTTGGGCTTTTGCTTGCTAGAGCTTATAATCTCAATCTGATCGCCGCTTTTGAGTTTGTAACTAAGCGGCACCAGTTTATTATTGACTTTTGCACCAATGCACGACATTCCAACTTCTGAGTGAATATCAAATGCAAAATCGAGTGCGGAAGCTCCAGAGGGCAACGTTTTTAATTCCCCTTTGGGTGTAAAGACGAAAATTTCTTCATTAAACAGATTTAGCTTGAAATCATTAATAAATTCCAAAGCATTAGAATCAGACAATTCAAGCATTTCACGAATCTTATGTAACCATTCGTCAATAGCTGTTTCGTGATCTGAATCTTCTTTGTATTTCCAATGGGCAGCGTATCCTTTTTCGGCAATTTCGTCCATTCCTTTAGAACGAATCTGCACTTCTACCCATTTTCCAGTTGGACTCATTACTGTTGTATGCAATGATTCATAGCCGTTTGCGCGGGGTGTCGAAATCCAATCGCGCAATCTATCTGGACTAGGCTGATAAATGTCTGTAATGATTGAATAAACTCGCCAACAATCTGCTTTTTCACTTTCAGGTGTTGAATCAATTATAATTCGAATGGCAAAAATGTCGAAGATCTCTTCAAAGGGAATTCCCTTGTGTTTAATTTTGGTGAATATCGAATACATCGACTTAGGTCTACCTTTGATATCGAACTTAAAACCCTGAGCCTCAAGACTATTTTTGATTGGATGAGTAAAACGAGAAATGAATCTGCGTCTTACTTCTTCTGTGTTTTTTAATTTAGTAGTGATTTCTTCGTAGACGTCTGGCTCAGTATATTTTAAGCCTAAATCTTCCATCTCGCTTTTGATTTTATATAAGCCTAGGCGATGCGCTAAAGGAGCATACAAGAACAAGGTTTCTGAAGCTATTTTCAACTGCTTGTCTCTCGACATGCTGTCTAGTGTTCGCATGTTATGCAATCGATCGGCAAGTTTTATTAAGATAACTCGAACATCATCACTTAAAGTGAGCAAAACTTTCCTGAAATTCTCAGCTTGGATGGAAGAACTCTGATCGAAAACGTTTTCAATTTTCGTTAACCCATCAATAATTTTGGCTTCAGTTTCGCCAAACATCGATCGAATATCCTCAAGCGTTACATCTGTATCTTCAACTGTGTCATGAAGAAGCGCGCAAATGGCCGCTGTTGCACCAAGTCCAATTTCACTAACACAAATTTGCGCAACTTCAATTGGATGATAGATATATGGCTCGCCTGATTTACGGCGCATATCCTTATGAGCATCCAATGCTAGATCGAATGCCTTTCTGAGTAGTACTTTTTCAGCCTTATCCGCTTTGCCGCCTAATGCTCGAAGAATAGCGGTATAACGTTTTAAAATCTCTTTCTTCTCCTTTTCCAGGTCAATACTGGCTGTGGTCATAGTCGTTTAAACAGATGTTTCATGTAAAAATACAGAAGCTCTGCCAGATTCGCATGAATTATTCAAAGAATCAATCAACAAAAAAGGTCTGATTACTTTGCTTTAATTGCCTTTTTAAGGGCTTCTTCCCTGTCTTTAATTAGTTGTGTTTGCTCTTTAGTTTTGTCTGACAAATAGTGGGCAATTTCAATTTGTGAGCGTGTTCTGATTTTTGCCACAGATTTACGCTTAGAGTTATTTTGGATTTTATTGATAATCCTTGCCTTCACATTATCCTTCCACTGAAGCTTTAGGATGTCTAAAATTTCTTCTTTTAGCTCAGGATTATTTATCGGGAAACCAACTTCAAATCGCCTGCTTAGATTACGCTCCATAATATCAGCGGAGGAGAGATATACTTTAGGATCTCCATCATTTCCAAAGACGTAAATTCGAGAATGCTCCAAATAACGATCAACAATACTAATTACTTTGATGTTTTCGCTTTGACCTTTCACTCCCGGAATCAAACAACAAATCCCTCGAATGATTAATTGAATTTGAACACCTTCCTGACTCGCTTCGTATAATTTCTCAATAATATCGCGGTCTTGAAGGCTATTCAATTTAAGTATTATAAATGCTTTACGCTTCTTAAGAGCGAATTTTATCTCCTGATCAATTAATGCATGTAAATCATGACGCATGTGATCTGGCGCTACCAATAATTGCTTGAATTCACGCTTTACGCGCGTATCCGCAAGAATATCGAACACATAACTTACTTCGCGTCCTATGTATTTATCTTTTGTTAATAAGGCACTATCACAATACAATCGAGCTGTTTGCTCGTGAAAATTGCCTGTGCTCAAGTATATGTAACGACGAAGTTTGTCTTCTTCTTTTCGCTCCACGCAAATCATTTTGGCATGCACTTTTAAAATTGGAAAGCTGTAAAGAACTTTAACTCCTGCGTTTTCAAGCTCCTTCGAGTAAACAATATTCGATTCTTCATCAAATCGGGCTTTCAATTCCATAAATGCGGTTACGGTTTTTCCATTTTGCACAGCTTTGACAAGGGCCTCAACAATTTTAGAATTAGATGCAACTCGGTATAAAGTTATCTTGATTGCTTTCACCTGAGGATCTTCAGCAGCTTCGTTCAGAAAACGAATAACGTAATCGTAAGGATGATACGGAAAATGTAAGAGATAATCACGTTTACTTAATGCTTTAAACATACTCGCTTCACTGTCGAGTAGCGGTATTTTAGTAGGCGCAACTGTATCGTATAGAATCCCCTTTTCATCAAACTTTGGAAATCCCATTAAGTCGGTAAAATTATGATAGCGTTCCCCTGCCATAATATCCAATCGACCAATCTTAAATATCCGTTTCAAATGCCCAAGAAAATCAGCAGGCATTGATTTGTCGTATAGCAGACGCGTTGGCTCTCCAGTAGAACGGGCATTAAGTCCCTTCTTGATTTTTTTTAGCAAACTGCCTGAAAACTCATCTTCAAGCACTAATTCAGCATCACGAGTTAATTTAATACTATACGCTTCTACTAATTCATAATCAGGATATAATTCATTGATGCATAGCCGGATGACATCTCCAAGAAACATCACATAACGATGTCCATTCTTTTCAGGTAGAATTAAAAAACGACTGATTTTTCTTGAAGGAATTTCGATTAAGGCATATTCAAAAGTTCTCGGACCAGGACGATCGTAATCGCAAAGTTTGACAGCCAAATAGATAGATTTCTCATCCATTTCGGGCGTGTTCTTCGGATGATTAATCATTACCGGCTTTATGAGGGGCTCAACTTTTTCGTGGAAATATTTGGTTACAAATTCCACTTGATCCTTTTTTAGCATCTTTTCATTCAATATGTGAATGTTACGCGCCTCCAACTCTTTCACAATCTGTTTCCAGAAAATGTCATGGAATTCGCCTTGATGCCTTTTAACAGTTTGGTTAATCTTCTTTACTACTTCTAATGGGTCTTCACGTAATTCCTTCTTAGTCTTGCGTGTCAATTCCATCAAACGCTTCCACTCTGCGACACGAATGCGATAGAACTCTTCCAAATTGGAAGAAAAAATGGCCAAAAATTTCATGCGGTCGTAAAGGGGAACTCTTAAATCGCGCGCTTCTTGCAATACCCTATGATTAAACGACAACCAACTTAAATCGCGGTTGAAATAACTCTTATCGCTCATTCAATCTGCTTTTTGGGATAATCTAGATGAATCAGTTTGCCGCTTCCCCGTTCCCAGCCATTCCACTTATTTGAATCAACCTGAACTTCGGCAATTGAAGCCGTTGATAGAATTTCTTCTTCATCGCAAAGCCAATTTAAGAAATCGCTCATTCCAGGATTGTGTCCAATAATCATGAGTGTTCCATAATCTGGATTTTGGCGAGAAATAACGCGATGTAAATCTTGTCGACTTGCCTCGTATATAGAGTCTTCAACAATCAAGATTTCTTCGGATTGACCAAATTGTACGGCCATTAATCTTGCCGTAGAGATGGCTCGATTTGCGGGACTAGTAATAATGTGTTGCGGTGACAATCCTCGCAAAACCAATCGGCGAGCCATTTCTGGTGCATTTCGAATTCCACGTTCGTTGAGAGGACGATCGAAATCTGCATGACTCGAATTATCCCAACTGGATTTCGCATGGCGCACAATGAATAGTGTTTTCATGCATTTTAGGGCTTTGCTGCAATATTAAGCAATTATTAACCTTGGTTTTTGAAAGCTTAAAATTTAACATTGGAATCTTTTATTTTCTTTCGACATTTTTTAAAGGAGTTTCATCAATTTCCCAAGCCTGAGAACTCGAATTCCAATGTTCAATTTGACGTTTTTGGGCATGAAAACGATAAGAGTATTTTACTGTCGAATTCCTTCCTCCAGCAGTAACTATTGCTGTAAAATAAGGGTTCTCAATACTGGGTTCTCCATTAAACCTAACTTTAATATGAGCATTTGGAACTTCATCTGCTTCGAATAATGCTGACGAATCGCGTTCTAAATTCGCCTTTAATTTCACAATTTCAGATAATTGAAAGAGGGTGTCTTTAATTGTACTTGGATCTGCATATTTAAATGGCAGTTCAAATGGATAATTTGCTGCAGACCCGATTAATTCTGCCATCAATGTTTCAATTTCTTTTTGAGTTAAAGGAATATTGTTGGCAATCAGTGAGAATGAAACCCAATGATTATTTGCATCGAAGAAATATCCAGCATAAGCCCGAACTCCATCCATACTGCCCGATTTTGCTCTTAATTCTCCTGATTTCGGAAAACTCTTCATTGTTCCCTCTTGGCCCGCGAGGGGAATACTTTTTAAGAAATATGGAAAACGAGGCATCTTAGTTTCATTCCTTAAAAATCTACTTTGGAATGAAGTGCAAACCAAGTTATTTCTTGATAATCCGCTCGCGTCAACAATTTGCATATCCAAATCAGCTTCTAGATTAAATGAATTTAATTGAGCCTTTAAATAATTTCCTGCGGGATTGGCTTCGTCAATGTAATTGTTGAGCGATAAGTGCTTCCCCAAACATTCGGCAAATAAATTATTGCTGCGCTGATTGGTCTCGAAAACTAATTCGTCCATTGTAGGAGATTCTATCGATTGCCAAATTCTAAATGATAAATCACGTGTGTTTTTAATGACAATTTCTCCGTCAAACTCAATGTCGAATTTCGCCAGAATCGCCTTTATTTCTAATCCTAATGCCAAAGGCGGATTTGGCAGAGATGCTCTTTCTGTAAAACGCTCTGATCCCTGAATTACTTTGCCTTCAGCGAAGATTTGTCTGGAAAAAGGAGCACTGTAAACGTAAACTTCCCTCTTCTCATTTTTGGTGGTTTTTACTTTATTAATAAGTTGTAAATAGGTTGCCCATGGAGAAATAATTTCTGCCAAGGTTGTGTCTTCCAAATCCCCACCAGGACTGAACTTAATCGTAAATTCATTCGCTCTCCAATTTAATCCCCAAGATCCAGCTCCATAATAATTTCCGATGTCTTCCCAAATCCAATTTCTGGGTATAACGCTTTGATCGACGGGGAATTTAGAGGCATCAATTAGTATATCACCTGTGATTTTTTCAATTCCCGAATCAATTAACATTTTAACAATCCGGGAAAGTACAGAATCGCCTGTCAATGAACCTGCTAGGCCACTTCCCAAGGAGGGATCTCCATCGCCACGAATTACTAAATCTCCTTGGATACTTGATTTCCTTTTAAGTCCGACAATACCCATTTGGGTAGTAAATCGATGCTCAATACCAAACGTTTCAATAGCATATGCAGTAGTGAAAAGTTTTAATGTTGATGCTGGAGTTAATAGAACTTTGGATTGATTGGCATCTAATTCTTGTCCCGATTTAATATCCCGAAACGACCAAGAAAGCTGACCTCTTTGTACTGCAGGATTATTCAATACCTGATCTTTTAATGTTGGAAATGAAATAACCTTTTGGCAAATTCCCATATTGAAAGGAATTATTGCGCTTAATAGAATTACGAGGATGATTGAATTTCTGATTTTCAACATGCATCAAAAGTAAGTTTTCCTTCGATTGCTAAAAACTACAAACCTTGGTTTACTTTTGCACCATGGCAGGAAATTCTATTGGTGTGCTTTTCAAACTTCATACTTTCGGAGAATCGCATGGAGCAGGCGTTGGAGGTATAATCGATGGTTGTCCTCCGGGAATTGAAATTGACTTTGATGCTCTTCAAAATCAAGTTAATCGAAGAAGACCTGGTCAATCGGCACTTGTAACACCTCGAAAAGAAAGTGATCAGGTAGAGTTTTTATCCGGATTAGTAGATAATGTTAGCACTGGAGCACCTATCGCATTTTTGGTTCGAAATGAAAATCAACAATCGTCTGATTATGATGCGTTGAAGGATGTTTTTAGGCCATCTCATGCTGATTATACCTATCAAGTAAAGTATGGAATTCGCGATCATCGAGGCGGAGGAAGGTCTTCGGCCCGTGAAACCGTAAGTCGTGTTATTGCGGGCGCTATAGCAGGACAAATTCTGCAAAAAGAAAATATCCGTGTAAGTGCATTTGTAACTCAAATTGGACCTATAAAGGCAAGTGCGATTACTAATTTACCATCCCTCGAAGAGGTAGATTCAAACGCAGTACGCTGCCCAGATTCACTTGTGGCTAAAAATATGATTTCCTACCTCGAAACTTTACTAGATGCAGGTGATACAAGTGGTGGAATTATTCAAGTTATTGTTGAAGGAGTTCCTGCAGGATTGGGTGAGCCTGTATTTGATAAACTTCATGCAGATATAGGAAAGGCAATGCTAAGTATTAATGCGGTAAAGGGTTTTGAGTTTGGTTCTGGCTTTGAAGCCGCTGCTATGAAAGGTTCAGAGCACAATGACTCTTTTTACACAGATACTGAGGGCAAAGTGCGCACAAAAACAAATTTTTCTGGAGGTGTTCAGGGTGGTATTTCGAATGGTGAACAAATCACTTTTAAAATTGCCTTTAAACCCGTAGCTTCCATCAAAACTGAACAGGAAACTATTACTAAAGACGGCTACGTAAAAAATATCAGCATTCAAGGTCGTCATGACCCTTGCGTTGTTCCGCGTGCAGTGCCTATTGTAGAAGGAATGACATGCCTAATTATTCTTGACCATTTACTTCGTGCAAGAACAATAAACCCAAACTTTTAAGGTTAATTTGTATATATATAAAGTTATGTTAAAAAAAGTACTCAAAATTACTGGTATTACTCTTTTAGTCTTGATTATAGCGGCTGTTACGGTGCCGTTTTTATTTAAGGATAAAATTATTGCTCTTGTAAAAGAGGGGGCGAATAAAAACCTTAATGCAACTTTAGCTTTCGATGATCTCGATATCAGCCTATTCTCACATTTTCCGAAACTTTCAATTGAATTGCAAGGCTTGTCCATTGCCGGAAAAGACACATTTAAAAATGATACCTTAATTAAGGCGAAAGAGCTTGGAGTATCAACAGGTCTAATGGGTCTTTTCGCAGATGAGATTTCTATCAATCGAGTTTGGATTAACGGGGCAAAGATTCATTTGCGTGTTTTAAAGGATGGCAAAGCAAATTGGGATATTGCCAAAGCAGATAGTGCAGAGGTTTCTGGACCTACAGAGGAGCCATCTGCATTTAAAGCAAAACTTCAGGGGTATTCAATTAAGAACTCTCAAATTATTTACGATGATTTATCGCTTGGCTTCTACACCAAATTAGTTGGATTAAATCACGAAGGTTCAGGAGATTTTACAGCAGACCAAACAAATCTCGATACGAAAACTACCATCGATACTTTGGATTTAACTTATGAGGGAATGACTTATTTATCGAAAGTTAAAATTGCCTATAATGCTCAATTTGCACTTGATTTAAAGAACTCTAAGTACTCATTTTTGGAAAACGAACTTCAATTGAATGATTTATTTCTAAAATTCAATGGATTCGTTGCAATGCCGGGTGATGATATTGAAATGGATATTAAATATGAGGCACTTAAAAACGAGGTTAAATCGTTTCTTTCTTTAGTACCAGGTTCATTTACTGCTGATTTTAAAGATGTAAAATCGTCTGGGAAGCTTGGTTTTGATGGTTTTGTTAAAGGAACTTATAACGATAAATCTATTCCTAGTTTTGCCTTGAATTTGAATATTGAAAATGGGAAAGTTCAATATCCGTCCTTACCTCTCGCCATTAGTAATATGCAAGTTGCATGTGCTGTAACGTGTCCTGGCGGTGATGCAGACAGAACAGTCGTTAACCTTTCTAAATTTCATGTCGATTTAGGTCAGTTCCCAATTGACGCCAAATTGCTTTTAAAAACACCAATTTCAGATCCTGATATCGATGCTTCTGTTAAAGGCAAAGTAGATTTAAATACACTCAAAGACCTAATGCCTTTGGAAGAAGGAATGAAGCTTTCGGGCATTGTGACTGCGGATGCGGCATTTGCTGGAAAAATGTCATCCATCGAAAAGCAGCAATACGAATCATTTAAAGCAGGCGGGAATGCAAGTTTGCAAAACTTCACATACGCTTCCAAAGATTTACCTGAAGGGATTAGAATTCTAGTCGCTGAAATGGGCTTTAATCCCAAATCTATTGAGCTATCTAAATTCATGATGCTGATCGATAAAAGTGATCTTCAGGCTAAAGGAAGCTTGAGTAATTACTTAGCTTATGCACTTAAAGACGAAGCGATAAAGGGTAATTTGAATATTACAAGTTCTTATTTCAACTTAAATCCTTTCATGACATCAACAACAGATGCTCCAGTTGAGAATAAATCTCAGCCTGCGGATGTTGATGGTTATATTCGAATTCCTGAAAATGTAGATTTTACCGTGAATGTTAATTTCAAGAAACTTATTTATGACAACCTCGATTTAAGTGACGTAAAAGGCCAAATGCTTATTGCTAATCAGGAAGTTCGCATGAATGGTTTGTCAATGAATACTTTAGGTGGAAACATTACCATGGGAGGTTTATATGACACGAAAAGTGAGACAGGTCCTTCTGTTGCATTGCAGTTATCTATGAATTCGATGGATATCAAACAAACAGCAACAGCATTCAATTCTGTAAAGCAATTGGCACCTATTGCTGAGAATACAACAGGAACTATGAATGTGAAGGATTTTAATTTTTCATTTAAGGCTGATAAAGCATTCAATCCTGATATGAAAACAGTCAATGGTAGTGGTCAGATTTCTACTTCTCTTTTAGAGATTGAAGGATTCGAAATGATTAAAAGTATTGCAACATCATTGAAAATAGACAAGCTTAAGAAATGGAAGCTTGAGCCATTAAATGCTTCATTTTCAATTGTAAACGGGGCTGTAACAGTAAAGCCATTTAAAACGAAATTAGGCAATATTCCTGTCGAAATAGGTGGCGAAAACGGTCTAGATCAATCGATTCGATATGTTATGAATCTTGAAATTCCTCGTTCCGAATTTGGAGGTGCAGCAAATGCTGTTTTAGGTTCGATGATAAATAAGGCGAAGGCCGCAGGTGTTGCCGCTGACCCAGGTGAGACAATTCCTGTTACTGTTCTTGTTACTGGTACATTTAAGGATCCGAAAGTAAGCACGGATATTAAATCGCTTGCTAGCAACGCTATGAATGATTTAAAAGATCAAGCAGAAGCAAGATTGAGAGAGGAGGCTGATCGTCGCAAAAACGAACTTGTAGATAAAGCGAATGCTGAGAAAGACCGCCTTAAAAAAGAAGCAGAAGACAAAATAAATGCCGAAAAGGATAAGTTAAAATCAGAAGCTGATAAAGCGAAGGCAGAAGCAGAAAGAAAAGCGAAGGAAGAGGCTGATAAAGCTAAAAAGAAACTAGAAGATGAGGCCAAGAAGGGGCTAAATAGTATTTTGAAGAAAAAGTAAATGCATGTCTGCTCGTAAAGGTCTAGCCATTTTCTGTATTCTAATTTCTGGTTTTCTGCATGCTCAGGATGAAGACGACGCATGTCCCATGTCATCTAATAAAAAAGCAAGAAAACTTTACGATAAAGCTTTGAACATAGCGCGCAACGATAAGAATCAAGCAAGAGCCCTATTAATTGAAGCATTAGAAATAGATCCCGAATTTGCACAGGCAAATCAAGTTTTAGGCGATTTACTTGTGCGTAGTAAAAAAACAAGCCAAGCTGAGCCTTATTTATTGAAAGCGATTGAGCTCTGTCCTGATTTGGATGCAATGATTTATTATCGTTTAGGAAGTATTGAATTTGCTGAGAAGCGTTATAATGAAGCAAAGGTTCACCTTGCCAAATTTGTTGCCTCTAATGCTGGAAAAGAGGAGGAGAGAAGCGATGCCCGTGAGCAATTGACCGCAGTGACTTTTTATGTGGAGGGTTTTGCCAATCCGGTCCCCTTTGAACCTAGGCCTTTATCATTAATTTCTAGTCCTTCCGATGAGTATCTGCCTATTATTACTCCCGATAATAAGCGTGCTTACTTTACACGAAGAACCTTCGAAAAGGCAAAGTTTACCGGAGGAATAAATGTTGAAACAAAGCCAATCGAACGTTTTTGCTTTAGTGAACAAACTTCTAACAATGTTTTTGAAGAAGGAATTCCAATGCCAGAACCCTTCAACAAAAGTAGCAACGAAGGAGGAGCTTCATTATCAGCCGATAATAAATATATGTTCTTTACTATTTGTCGTGACGAAGGTGGCGATTTACTTAACTGCGATATCTGGTACTCAGTTTATTCACAAGGTGTTTGGTCTCCTATATCGAATGCAGGCCCTGAAATTAATGGTAAAACTACTTGGGACTCTCAGCCAACATTATCCTCTGATGGAAAAACGCTTTACTTTGCCAGTAATCGTCCTGGTGGCATAGGTGAACTCGATATTTGGAAGTCACTAAAAGATAAAGACGGTAAGTGGGGGAGTCCGATAAACCTTGGACCAACGATTAACACGGCAGGCAACGAAAAATCTCCCTTCTTTCACTCCGATGGAAAGACACTTTATTTTTCTTCGACAGGGCAATTAGGTTATGGAGGATACGATATCTTTTATGCTAAGTTAGGTGAACAAGAAGTTTGGCATAAACCTAAAAACATTGGCTATCCAATTAATTCTGAGAAGGACGATCTAGGTTTTTTTGTTAGTACCGATGGGAAAACGGGATATTTTGCATCCGACAAGCTAAAAGGAAATGGAGGTTGGGATGTATACTATTTTGGGCTATACAAAGAAGCGCGTCCAGAAAGAGTTTTGTTTTTGACGGGTGAAATTCGCGACGAAAATAATTCCTCCGTTTCAGACGCAAAAGTAGAGATCAAAAATACCCGAACTCAAGAGATTACTACATTAGATGTTGATTCATTAACAGGGAAATATGTTGCCGTTGTTGCCTTTAATGAAGATCATATTCTTACAGTGAAACAATCAGGAAAGGCATTTACGAGTTCTTATTTTTCAACTTCAGATAGTACGCTCAATCAGCCTTCTGAGGTGAATATGAAAGTCGAAGAAATCAAAGTTGGTAAGGCCTACACAATCAATAATATCAATTTTGAAACGAATTCTTCCGAACTGAATGAGCAAAGCAAAAACATTATTCTCGAATTCGGTTCGTTTTTAAAGGACAATTCTGGAGTTAAAGTTTCTATCCAAGGTCACACTGACAATATTGGAGATCCTCTCAGTAATATGACTTTATCTAAGGAGAGAGCGAAAAATGTATATTCTTTCCTTGTTGCACAAGGGATATCGGAAAGTCGACTAAGTTCTAAAGGCTTTGGTATGAGCAATCCATTAGCTGGCAATAAAACAGAAGTTGGAAGAGCCAAGAATCGCCGGACCGAATTTGTGATCTTGGAAAAATAATTATTCGATTCCCCAAAGAATAATCCTTCGGTCGTCGCCCGCCGAAATTAATAAGTTGGGCTCAGACCAAAGTAGCTTATTCACCGAGTGCGTGTGTCCCAACCATTTTTCTCGATCCAATCGTAATAAGAATTCATAGCTCGAGACATCCCAAAGCTTAACTGTTTTATCTCGACTTCCTGTTGCAAAAAGTTTCCCTTCAGGCTGCATTACAATCGAGTATATAGCATAGTTATGTGCTGGAATTGAATGAATTTTAACGTGTGATTTTGCATCCCAAATATTCAAATAAGCATCTTTTCCACCGCTTAAAAGCACATCGCCCGAAGGGGTAAAACACAAAGCATTTACCGACATCTCATGAGCTTTCCATTGAGAAATAATCTCGTTGGTTTTAGTATCGAGAATTCGAATATAACTATCGCCGCAGGCAATGGCAAGAATATCACCTTCGGGCGAAAGAGCTAGCTGACGCAATTTTAAAGAACCACAATTGATTGTTTGAGTGCACTCGAAACTACCCATGTCCCAAATACTTAATTGCCCATCTCCTCCTGCGGCATACAGAGTCGATTTGTCAGCACTCAAACACACATCGTAAACACCCTTTTTATGAGCGAGTAAATAGCGAATTTCGAGTTTTTGAGAAATATCAACCACGTGAATTCCACCTTGATCGTTACCAACCAACAAAAGATTCAATTCGGGAATTCTAAGCAAGGAATATATTACACCGGAGGCTTTTGCAATTACTTCGGCTAAATCGGGTTGATTGAGATTCCATTTCGCAACAAATCGCTCACTACCAGCCGATAATAACTCATCTTTCTGAAATCCTTCTGAAATTGTATACAATGCCGCCTGATGTCCTTCGAGCTCATTAATCTTTCGCACATTCATAACACAAAGGTAATTGCAAAGTGCTAACTTATGTCATTATTAATTCTAAAAGCACTTAGAATTACTTGCTTGATTGGAATTTAATGTAGCATTTCGTTGATATCATCCTTGGTATGAGCTTACCGAATCCGAGGCTACTTTTCCTCAGGAAAAAGGAGATTTAACGATTTCAAATTAAGCCAACCTGCAACCTAGAAATATTCATTCCCTTCTTCCCGATCTTCCTTCTTCCCAATCTTCCCAATCTTCCTTCTTCCTGTCCTAACTACTAACTCCCCAATCCTATTTCCTAATCCTTTCTCCTCCAGAATGTCCACTTATTCCCTTGCTTGAATCTCAGTCCTTCTATTCAACTTTCTTCCCGCCTCAGTTGAATTATCTTCAATTGGCTCACTGGCCCCCTTTCCATCAAAAGTTATTCTATCGGGACTACCAGATTTTCTTCCTAAATAATCTTTCACCGCTTTAGCTCGAGCCAAGGACAAACGCATGTTTGAAGCATCATCGCCTTTATTATCAGTATGACCAACAACATGAATTTTTAGATTTTCCTTTCGCTTAATTAACTCGGCCAATTTATCTAATGAAGCGAAAGAGCTCGGTTTTAAATTCGATTGTGCAGTTTCAAATAGCACATCGTCTAAAGTTGCAGTAAGTGGAAGTTCAAACTGAATGCTTATTTTACCACCATATTGTCCAGGTTGATTGGGTACCTCAATCGTTGAGTAATCCTGTTCCTTGCCAACAGTCAGAACCTTGATAATATAGATATCACCTTTAGGAAGCCAAACATCACACAATCCCTTTTTATCGGTTATAGCTTCAACCTTCGTTTTTGTCTTTTTTCCTTCAAAAATTATCGTTTCTCCAGATTTGACTTCACCTTTAAATGAAGTAACCACACAATGAATAAGACCTGATGTTAAATATCGAGGGTCACTTTTTTGAACCTGGGCCTTAATTGTAAGACTTAAAACCAAGAATAGAAATGGCAGTAAATAATGCTGAATCGTTTTCATAAAGCTAGATTTAGATAGAACAACAATGAACTATATCCACAATGCAGCTATGCGAAGAAAGTAACGAGGTATTTAAAATTAAACTTTAAATTATTGAATATGAATCAAATAAAATAGTTTTTTGCAGTAGTATAGCCTAGGAAATCTCTAAGAGAATGAATAAAAGCAACAGAATAATCACAATAACAATAAAATACCACCGCTGATTAAAGCTAAATAGCTTTCTCCTAGTAAGTGGTTTTTTAGCTTCATCAAATCTCGTTATTATGTGACCGAAATCCTGAACATCCTGAATCTCTCCTTTGCTGGGCTGCTCAACTGGTGTAATCTTAATCTTACGTTCTTGCTTGCTCATAATCTAACGTATTTCAATTTGCTTACGAATCTTTTCTAGCAGTCTATAAAACCGCATTTTACATGCTTCTTCCGATACTCCAATAGAAATAGCAATCTCTTTAAAAGAGCATTCCGCTACAAATCTAAGTTGAATAAATTCTTGCTCCTCGATACTTAATTGAGATAAAAACTTAGCAACAATATCGCGTCTTTCCTTGAGGTCGTATTCATGATTTACATCTTGAAATTCTTCCAACTTAATATCATCCAATGGCAAATACATTACCCTTTTAGTTTTACGAAAAAACATCCTTAAGGCATTATTCGCTATTCCAAACAACCAGGGACGAATGCCAAATTCGTTGTGATTGAATTTATCTAGGTGAAAAAGTGCTGAGTAGAAAACATCTTGCGATAAATCTGAGGCAATCGCTTTATCCGCCACGGCAGATTTGATGTAAGAATAAATTGCCGGAAAATGCCTGTTATAAACGAATTCGAAATGCTTTGGATTAACCTTCGACAATTCTATTGCTCTCAACTCTTCTCTTAAAGCCTCATTTATTTTGGTAATCTCCACGTGATTTTGAATGACTAGATTAGCTCAATTAACGAAATAATATACCTGAATATTTCAATTTGAAATTCTCCTTACTTAATAATGGAGCTTCCCCAATTCGGTTTCCATTCCAAGCTCCTTTTCTTGCCTTTTCCCAATCTTCCTTCTTCCTAATCTTCCTTCATCTGCTGATCCAACCTCTGCAACTCTTGCAATCTTATATTCAAAGTGAAAATATACGTATCGGCTTGTCGCCAGTTATAGGTATCTGCTGCTTTTCTTGCCCAAGAAAGTGCTTTGTCAAAATCACCAGCCATTTCGGCCGCTACTGCGCGATTATACATTGAACGTTTTGCAACTTTTACATTCGGAGATTTACTCATATTCTCCCAAATTTCGCCTGCTTGCACCCAATCTCCCCGTACAGCAATTCTTCGGGCTTGTTTCATCTTTTTTGAGCGAGCAGCGCGACTATATATCATGCGACTGTATGTTACCCATGACGGCGCAATTCGAATTCCATAAGCATCACCTCCCGAAAATCCTGTTTGCATAATAGCATCTACCGGAAATAAAAGTGCTGCTCTAGCTCCTGGAATCGTTGGTCCTTGTGCCGAAAATATACGCGTGTTTACCATTTGATGCTGATCTATTATATTACCTGTCTTTGCCAAATATATTCTCCAACCAATCGTGATTCTTACAGTTTCTGTTGCTTCAAAAAACTTCTCAATAACCTCTACTCCATTCACTTTTGACTTTCTCTCCCGGGGCCTGGTTGCAATTGCTATATCTGAATCGAATGCTTCAATAGCCAAAAGAGCATCCGCATTATTAAGTGCACATAACTGCTGAATTTGATTCTTATCTAATGCTGGCGGAAACATCCCTAATCCATTCCCAACCAATTGCTCATTGGCAATAGCCACATTGTATTTGGGTCCACTTTGTAAACGTTGTTGCAAACCAGACAGCGCTTGATCGACGCCTCTTCTGTCGGCAAATGCAACCTCACCTGAAAAAATTCCTTCAATCACATTCAACCAACTATTCCCTTTTTCAGCTTTGTATCGATTCACCAAAACAACATTTTTTATGTCCGAAGGCAAATTTATATCTGCAGGCCGAAGTCCAGAATAAGTAACATTTGTTGTACAAGAATTAAAAAGCAAGCCGAATAAAACTAAGGCTAGTAGGGATTTCGAAGATTTTTTCATAAATAGTTAGAGGAGCGAAAAATACAAAATGTTAATCATCTGTATCATAAGTCGAAACGCGCCTAAGAATAATTATGCCCAAATAAGTTATTTTCGTTAAATCGACTCGACCTCACTATGGTTTACGCTAGTTTTTGGAAACGTTTCATTGCAACATTTATCGATTGGACCATTTTCGCCTTTTTATCCGGCTCCCTATCATACTTTGTAACAGGCACTGCTGTTGGACACGATGCATTCCATTTTGTTAATACTGGGCTATTTGTACTCTTTTATTGGATCTACAGCGCAGCACTCGAAAGCAGCCCAAAGCGAGGAACCATAGGCAAACAGCTCATGAAAATTCAAGTTTCTGGGATGGATGGAGAACGCATTAACTTTCCAAAAGCTACATTTCGCTATTTCATGCGCTTACTATCCTTCTTCCTCGCGGGATTTGGATGCGTCATGGTTTTCTTTACGCTCAAGCGACAAGGAATGCACGATCAAGTGGTTAATACAATTGTGATTGATGCCTCAAAATCAGGATTCTAACTTTTCAGCTAGCTCAAGCCACCGTTCATTCTTCTGCTCCAATTGTTTTGTCAAATCAGTAATTTCTGCCGAAACTTTCATTAATTCCTGATGGTCATTTAAGGAGTTTAACTTTGACGCCAAAGCACTGATTTTTGATTCGATAACTGGAATCTCTTTTTCAATAGTTTCGAATTCATGAACTTCCTTGAAGCTTGGTTTAGCCTTTGCTTTTGAAGAAACTTCAACTTTCAGAGGAACCTCTTTCTGTTTTGGGGCTTTTCTAGCTTTCTCTAATTCATCCAATTCTAAACGATAATCTGTATAGTTTCCATTGTAATCTCTAATCTCGCCATCACCTTCGAATATAAATAGATGGTCGGCCAATGTATCCATGAAGAAACGGTCGTGAGATACAATCAATACGCATCCTGCGAAGCTTTCAAGGAATTCCTGAAGAATGTTCAAGGTTTGAATATCCAAATCGTTCGTTGGCTCATCGAGGATTAAGAAATTCGGGTTCTTCATTAAAACCGTCAGTAAGTATAGACGCCGTTTCTCCCCTCCACTTAATTTCCCTACAGGCGTGTATTGCACCGGTGGTGGAAACAAAAACATTTGCAGCAATTGTGAAGCTGTCATATTTCTTCCATCGGCTAGTGGAATAAAATCAGCAACATCTTTGATAACATCGATAATGCGCTTGTCATCGGCCAAATTCATTCCTTCCTGAGAGTAGTATCCAAAAACAACCGTATCGCCAACGATTACTTTTCCAGAATCACTCTCCAAATCGCTAGTGATAATCCTTAATAACGTAGATTTTCCACAACCGTTTTTCCCGACAATACCGATCTTTTCACCTTTTTTAAAGGTATACGTAAATGGATTTATAAGTTGTTTATTTCCAAATGCTTTTGAAACCTTCACTAGTTCGAGAATCTTTCCTCCAAGGCGATTCATCTTCACACTCAACTGAACTTGGTCGTCCTTGATGCGTTGAGAAGCCTTGTCCTTAATGTCATAGAACTGGTCAATTCTAGCCTTCGCTTTTGTACCTCTTGCCTTAGGCATTCGGCGCATCCACTCTAATTCCTTGGTAAACGTATTTCTTGCCTTTTCAACTTCACTATTGAATGCCTCTCTGGCAGCCTCTTTTTTCTCTAAGTAATAAGCGTAGTTACCTTTATAGCGTTGAACGTTTTTTCTATCTAACTCAAGTATATCTGTACAAACCTTGTCAAGAAAGTATCTATCGTGTGTAACCATTAAAATGGTATGGTGTTTCTGACTTAGCCAGCCTTCCAGCCATTCAATCATATCAATATCAAGGTGATTGGTTGGCTCATCGAGCAACATCACACCCGGTTCTCGAATTAACATCGCTGCTAAGGAAACGCGCTTTCTTTGGCCTCCCGATAAGGTTCCCATTTTCTGGTCCAAATCGTGAATGTCTAGTTTGCCTAGAATCTCTTTTACTTTAGCTTCAGTATCCCAAGCTTTCAAATCGTCGACAGATCGCATAGCTATTTCAAGCTTATCATTGCGCTCGTCACTTTCAGGCTGCTCTAACAATGCCTCGTAGTCACGAATTGCCTCAATACGAGGATCTTTCCAGGCAAAAACTGCTTCTTGAATGGTTTGCTCAGGATCAAATGGAGGCGCCTGATCTAAATAGGCAACAACACAGTCGTTTCTGAATACAACCTGACCTGAATCTGCAGTCTCAAGTCCCATCATGATCCGGAGCAAGGTTGATTTTCCCGCGCCGTTTTTAGCAACTAATGCAGTTTTCTGGCCTTGCTGCAATCCAAAGCTTAAATCTTCAAATAATGGATACTCGGTAAATGACTTAGCGAGCGATTCGACTTGTACAAAATTCACGGCGCGAAGTTATGATTTTGGTTCGATGTCTTCTTGCTTAGGCAAATAGTGGTATCGAATGCCATGCTGATGAGGTAAAGTGCTGTGCCCGTGAGGGAAACCATCGGGTTTAACATACGATTCAGGAATTAAATCATCATTCAATGATTCATCTTCCACCACATCCTCCTCGAAATACTTCTTAATTGTAGGTCCTTCATGGCGATAAATTATGGCACAAAATATCCCCGCGAGGGTTCCCATTAAATGTGATTCCCAAGAAATATGTTGAAATAACGGCAAAACTCCCCAAACCATTCCTCCATAAAGGAAAACAACCAAGAGTGAAATAGCCATCAAACGAGTATCATTTCTAATCATTCCGCTTACTGCGAGAAAAGCAGCTAAGCCATAAACAATTCCGCTGGCGCCAATGTGCAAATTGCCCCGAGCAAAAATCCATACACCAACACCTGTAATCAGCCAAATCCAGCCTAAAACTCGAAACCCGATACCGCGATAGAAATAAAATGCTGCCGTTAATAGCAAAAACATCGGAACACTGTTAGATATCAAGTGGTTCAAATCGCCATGCACCAATGGTTCTGTGAAGATTCCGATAAGTCCTCGCAGTGTTCTTGGTTGCAAGCCGAACATGGAAGTATCCCAATCAAAAATGTATTCATATAAATGCACAATCCACAAAACAGCAACGATAGCTCCTGCAAATATGGCACTGAATATGACTTTTCGTCGTTCTACATCAGATTCCAGTTCAGTCTTTTGTAAACCTTGTAAATCACTGGTTTGCTGCGTAAAACTTAATGGTACCTTTGCCTGTTCATTGTTCTGCATACTGTGCTTGGTCGAAATGCATGCCATTTGACTTACACCTGACACCGCACTTATTTTGGCTACCTTCATGCTTATCCGTTTTCTCTTTCTTACCGCCCTATTGTTGGTGGTCGATTTTTACTTTTTTCAGGCAATTAAAACTATCACTGACAACTGGTCTCCCTCAAAGCAGGTGTTGACCAACAGGATTTACTGGGGAGTTTCGATATTTTCCTTAGCTTTTATTTTGTTTTCGATCTTGACTTGGAGTAATCCAGTGTTTTCTAAATTCATTTACCTCTACGCATTCTGTTTTATTTTTATTTTAGTTTTCAGTAAGTTAGCGGGTAGTCTGTTTTTATTAGTTGATGATTTGCAGCGTCTAGTGCGTTGGATTGGTCGATTTTTCTCACTAGGAATTCACGCAGGAGGAGCAACTGCTGAAGGTGGAATTAGTCGGGCGAAATTTCTTAGCTACTCCGCTTTAGCAATTTCAGTTGTTCCTTTTACCACCATGATTTATGGAATGGTTAAAACGGCATTCGACTTTAAAGTTCGTCGCAAAACAATTGTGCTTGATAATCTTCCGTCCTCTTTCGAGGGATTGAAAATTGTGCAGATATCAGACATCCACTCGGGTTCGTTTTATTCGAGCGATGCATTTCAAAAAGCCGCAGATATTATCATGGAACAAAAGCCCGATGTGATCTTTTTTACAGGCGATTTGGTAAATGATAAATCTTCCGAAGCAGAACCTCACATACATATTTGGAAGCAGTTATCAGCTCCACTTGGCATATTCTCTATTCTTGGTAACCACGATTACGGCGATTATGTTGTTTGGGACACACAAGCTGAAAAGGATGCCAATCTTCAACGTTTAAAGGATATTCATAAGGAAATGGGTTGGGACTTATTACTTAATGAACACCGCATTTTAGAAAAGAACGGAGAATCAATCGGACTTCTTGGAGTTGAAAATTGGGGAGGAGCACTTCGCTTTCCCAGAAAAGGTGATATTCCTCTAGCTAAAAAGGGCTTGCCTGAAGTTCCAGTAAAACTCCTGCTTTCTCACGATCCTTCTCATTGGCAAGCTCAAGTGACAAAAGATCATAAAGACATTGACGTAACTTTCTCTGGTCATACACATGGTTTCCAGTTTGGAATTGAAATTCCAGGTTTTAAATGGAGTCCCTCACAATACGTTTATCGCCAATGGGCAGGCTTGTATTCTGAAGACAATCAATATATATATGTAAATCGCGGATTAGGTTTTCTTGGATACTTAGGAAGAGTCGGTATTAAGCCAGAAATTACGGTTGTTGAATTAGTTAGCAAAGCTTAAGCATTCTCTTTAACATTCACTTAAATTTTCCATCTTTTGATTTACCTTCGCCGCCATGAGTAAAATCCTCATCACTGGCGGTTCTGGCTTCATTGGAAGATATTTTGTAGAGAAATTTCCAAACCAAGAAGTTATCTTATTTGACATTCGAGAACCTGATTATGTTTCACATGCCAATTATGTCATGGGTGATATTCGCAATGTTAAGGATGTTGAATCGGTGATGCCTGGTGTTGAATTGGTTATTCATTTAGCTGCTATGCACCACGATTTTGGTATCGCAGATGAAGAATATTTCGATACGAATATCAAAGGAGCTCAAATAATTGCTGATGCTGCGGAGAAATACAAGGTAAAACAAATCATCAATTTTTCATCAGTAGCTGTTTACGGGAATCTTGGAAATCCAGGACCAACATCTGAAGAAACCTTGCCTGCTCCACAATCGGCTTATGGTAAATCAAAATTAGAGGCAGAAAGCATTTTTAAAAAGTGGGCTACTAAAACTGAGGGTAAACTAGTAATAGTTAGATCGACAGTTGTTTTTGGAGCTTGGAATCTTGCAAATGTGCTAAATCTCATCAAAGCAATCGATGCCGGAATGTATGTGCATGTTGGTGATGGTAAATCTATCAAAGCACTGGCATACGTCGAAAATATCGTTGATGCGGCCTTATTTGCACTTCGAAAAGAAGAAACAGGAATTTGCCTTTTCAATTATGTCGATTCTCCATCACTGACCAATCGTGAGATTGCAAATATGCAAGCATCAATGTTGGGAAAAAAGATTCGAATTCATGTTCCACTTTGGTTGGCAGTGTTGATGGCCATGCCATTTGATTTGGCAATTGCCTTATCAAGGAAAAACATGAGTATATCTTCAAAAAGGGTAAAAAAATTCTGCACCCAAACCAATCATGGAGCCTTGAAAATTAGTGAAATGGGCTTTCAGTCAAAGGTTTCAATTGAAGACGGAATGCAGAAGATGATCCGTTGGTATCTCAGCACAAAGAAAAACCGTTAATTTCGCGCTTCACAACATTGCGTGGAGCCATTTTTAGTCGCCTTTTTAGTTTGCCTTGTTTTAACACCTTCGGTGATCCGGTTCGCTACGCGTCGCCGCCTGTTTGATATTCCTGACGAGCGTAAAATTCACCATCCTGAAATTCCTAGATTAGGAGGTACAGCTATTATTAGTGCATTGTTAATCAGCACTTTATTAACATCAGGGCCAGATACATTGATTGAACTTCGATATTTTCTCGCGGGACTGCTAATGCTGTTTTTTGTGGGTTTGTGGGACGATATGCAAACTGTGAGTCCACTCGTTAAATTACTTGGAGAAAGTATCCCGGTGGCTCTTATTACTTATTTCAACCTCATTCCTTTGCACGAGTTTTTCCCTCAATTCGAATGGATTCAAACAATTGAATGGCCTTTCACCTTACTAATTAGTTTTTGGATTGTCAATGCCTTCAACTTAGTAGATGGAATTAATGGCTTAGCCGGAAGTATTGGTATGTTGGCCCTGCTGGGGATGGGATTCTTAGGTGACCCTGTCATGTATCAACTAAGTTTTGCATTCGCTGGCGCACTCTTGGCATTCTTGTTTTTCAACTTCGTTAAGCCCAAAATTTTCATGGGAGATTGTGGCTCACTCCCAATCGGTTATACACTTGCTTTTGGGATGTCGCATTTATCGTATGATTCATCAGGAATTGAATTTCCATCGGAACCATTCATTGCTTTTGCTTTGATGATTATTCCTTTGTTTGATATGGTTCGGGTTTTCTTGATTAGAATTTGGTATCGGAAAAATCCCTTTACAGGAGATAGAAATCATCTTCATCATTTATTACTCGAAACAGGTCTGACGCACGTTGGTGCTACTATTCGATTAGTAGGTGTTTCAATAGTAACTGCAGGACTCAGTGTTTACCTATCATCGTTGCAAATAAATCATAGCATTCAATATTTCTTGTATTTATTGGTATTTCTGCTTCCTTCACTTATATTCACAGCAATACTTTGGAATAAAGTGCGCAGGGTACGTCTTTCTATAGCCAAGTGAAATCTATGAAATCAAGACTACTTCTAATCTTACTTTTTCCAATTTCGCTGGCTGCTCAAGAATATAATTTAGTCATGGATAGGTTTGCATATGATTTAATCGATCCTGCAATTCAAACATCCGGAGGCTTGCAACATACGGCAGTTAAGCCTTGGCGGATGTCTGATGTAAAACGTACAATATTACCTGATACGGCGTCCGGTACTCCATTAAAATCTCCTAAAACCTGGCTTGGGAAGTCTTTGTGGACGCGTAATTTTCTTGCCCTCGACTCGAACGATTACCAAGTTTATGTTGATCCATTGTTCAGCTTTGATATTGGAAAAGACCAACGAACAGGTAACACCACCTATCAAAACTCACGAGGTTTACAGCTATTTGGCTCCATTGGTAAAAAAGTATCATTCTACACGTCATTTTGGGAAAACCAAGGTCGCTTTGTCAATTATGTAGATAGCTTTATTATTAAGAATAAAGTTGTTCCAGGGCAAGGTCGTGTTAAACCATTCAATGGAAACGCTTGGGATTATGCTATGGCTTCTGGATATGTTTCATATAGTCCGAGCAAAATTTTCAATTTTCAATTTGGAAACGACAAGCTATTTATTGGCGATGGTTATCGTTCACTTTTCTTGAGTGATAATGCATTCAATTATCCGTATTTCCGCATCAGCACAACGTTTTGGAAAATTAGATATACCAACTTATTCGTTAGTTACCAGAATATTGGAAATGCTTCGAACAGTAATATTGGAGGTTACTTACAAAAATTTGCCACGCATCATCATCTAAGCCTAAATGCCACAAAATGGCTGAATATTGGTTTATTCGAAACCATTGTGTGGCAAGGAGGTGATTCTACAGGCTATCGACGCGGTTTCGATGTGAATTACCTCAATCCAATTATTTTCTATCGTCCCGTTGAATTTTCGCGAGGTTCTCCTGACAATGTATTGATTGGTTTAAACTTTAAGGCATTGATTAAGAAGAAATACCAATTGTATGGTCAGTTTTTACTCGATGAGTTTTCCTTAAAGCAGGTCGTTGCAAGAAATGGCTGGTGGGCCAATAAGCAAGGAGTTCAAGTTGGATGGAAATTCTTTAATTTCCTTGGAGTGAAAGGTTTAACATGGCAAAACGAGTTAAATATTGTTCGGCCATATACGTACGGACATTTCACCGCAGATCAAAGCTACACGCATTATGCGCAGCCTTTAGCGCATCCTCTTGGGGCGAATTTCGTTGAGAATGTTCAGTTTTTAAGATATCGGCACAAACGCTGGGGTATTGAAGCAAAATTTCTACGCGCCTATTATGGAGCTGATACACTTTCAGCAAACGGCATGATGAGTAATGTGGGTCAGAATATCTTCGTTGGAACTGCAGAAATAGGATTCGGTCCTACTCAAGTTCCTTCCATCAACGGAAATTCCATTGGCCAAGGATTAAGAAATACGATCACATTTACTGATTTAACAGCGTCATATTTAATAAATACAAGAACCAATATGCGATTAGAAGCAACGGTTTCGAGGCGAGTTCAAGAAAATAGCATAAGTGAGAACAATACGCTTTGGTTCATGTTCAGTTTTCGCACAACCCTTCCAAATAGGTATTATGATTTTTAAGTTATGATTATTCTTATTAATTGACGGGCTTTGGCTACTTTTGCACCTCCTTAAAAAGGTCTATAAATTATTGTGTTGGCAACTGAAATTACAGATACTCAAAGCACTTCCGGAATCTCTCAAAAAATGAAAGATTACGGACAACTGTTAAAACTACGCTTGGCTTCCTTGGTAGTCTTTTCAGCAGTAGTGAGTTATTTCATGGCTGCCGAAAATCCCGATTGGACTACTGCAGTATTGCTCACACTTGGAGGCTTCTTGGTAACTGGCGCATCGAACTCCTTCAATCAGATTATCGAAAAGGACTTAGACCGCATGATGTCGCGAACGGAGAATCGCCCAATGCCGAATAGTCGCCTCAGTCATACGGAAGCCCTGGTTTTTTCATCAATCATTGGTATTGCTGGGATTTTCATTCTATGGTATTTTATGAATCCTCTCAGCGGAATCCTAGGATTAGCAGCATTGGTTTCTTACGTGGGTATTTATACGCCTCTTAAGAGAATCACTCCTTTTGCAGTATTTGTCGGAGCTTTTCCTGGAGCAATTCCACCTATGTTAGGCTGGGTAGCTGTTTCGGGAGAAATGAGCATTCAGGCTATCATTTTGTTTGCGATTCAGTTTATGTGGCAATTTCCCCATTTTTGGGCACTTGCTTGGATATTGGACGATGATTATAAGAAAGCAGGATTTCTGATGCTACCTGCTGCAGATGGACGTTCAAAAACTTCAGCTTTACAAGTAATGATTTACACAGCAGGTCTTATTCCCATTGGAATATTACCTTACGTTTTCTTAATGGCTGGGCCAATTTCTGCCGTAATTACAACCATTTGCGGAATCTATTTCATGGCAAAAGCAATCAAGCTCCACAAAACACTTGAAATTGCAGACGCTCGTAAACTACTATACGCCTCATTTGTTTATTTACCAGTGGTGCAATTGGCGCTTCTTTTCGACAAATTATAAAACATGCCAGATCCAAGTATTCAAACACAAGAAGCTATTGACTTAAAAGAGAAGGTCAATAGGAACCTGCTTTATATAGGTATTTTTAGCAGCATTATGCTTTTTTCAGGATTAACTTCAGGCTATATAGTTCGTCAAGCAGACGGAGGATGGTTAATTTTTTCTATGCCTTTCATGTTTTGGATTAGTACTGGAATTATATTGGTTTCAAGTATTACAGCTAATTGGGCATTGAGTGCTGTAAAGAAAAATAATTTTGAACACGTAAAAATTGCTTTGGGCACTACAATATTATTGGGATTAGCGTTTTGCGTTACTCAATATTTGGGGTGGAGCGAATTAACCAAAGGAGGTATTTATTTCGCTGGTAAACAGGCAAATGCCTCGGGGAGTTTCTTCTATGTGCTAACGGGAGTTCATTTCGCACACATCATCTCTGGACTCATTTATTTGAGCGTTATTTTCGTGAGATCTTTAAGCAATAGATATCACAGCGGTAATATCGCAGGAGTTAGGCATACTGGAATCTTTTGGCATTTTCTAGATGCTGTCTGGGTGTATCTCTTTATTTTTCTGCTATTTATGCAGTAATTCAATAAAAAAAATAAATCATCTCATTTTTCCTTGTAAACAAAAGGTTTTTTTGGGTAAACTTGCAGCCAAATTCTGATTACTGATCATGGCACATAATGCTACTATAGAAATGCCTGCTAAAAAGCTTTGGGGAGGCGGAACATCACCATTTGGTGCGAGTTACGGAAAACTAATGATGTGGTTTTTCTTAATATCTGATGCATTCTCATTCTCGACGCTACTAATATCCTTAGGCTATGCAAGACACGTTCATGCTGCATCTTGGCCCGTTGTAGAGAACGTTTTTTATCACTTCCCATTCACTCACGCACATCTACCTTTGCTTTATGTAGGTTTAATGACCTTCATTCTTATTATTTCTAGTGTAACTATGGTATTGGCTGTCGATGCTGGTCACACTAACAATAAAAAAGGAGTAGTGTTCTGGTTAGGCATGACAGTTATTGGTGGATTAGTGTTTCTTGGTTCTCAAGCTTGGGAGTGGTACACATTCATTGTAGGTGGAGAAGGCGTTATGAAACAGGTAATCGAAGATGGAGTCGTTGTTGAAAGACTTATTCAAGGGGCAAACCTCCAGTATAATGAATATGGTCATACCCAATTTGCTGATTATTTCTTCTTCATTACAGGGTTTCATGGTTTTCACGTATTTTCAGGTGTTGTAATTAACGCTATCATTTGGTGGCAAGCCGCTGACGGGGTTTTTGAGCGTCGTGGCCATTACGAAATGGTTGAAAAAGCTGGATTGTACTGGCATTTTGTAGACCTAGTTTGGGTTTTTGTATTTACATTCTTCTACCTTCTTTGACCGCTTTTGAATTACTATTATGGAACACGCAACTGAAATCGATCAGTCATTAGAATACAGCCGTCCTCATTCACGTACACCTGAAGAAGGTAAAGCTGTAAGACGTAAAATTTTGATGGTAACAGCATTATTGTCTGTTATCACTATCGTAGAGGTATTCATTGGTATTTACTATTCCAAAACTCACGTTTCTCCCGGAATATGGACAGCTATTAAATGGTTTTACATTGTGCTCACCATGGTGAAAGCAGGATACATTGTTCTAGTTTTTATGCATTTAGGTGATGAACGTAAGAACCTTCGGACAACTATTTTGTTACCTATGGTGTTAGTTATATATTTCATCTTCATATGCATTTTCGAAGGTGACAATCTACTTCATTACATAGGAGAATTTCTAAAGTGAAAAAATCGCTCGTACTTTTAATGATTCTGATAGTGCCTTCTGTGGCCTATCTTGTTCTTACTACCGGTAAACATAACATTAAAAGATTAGCGTATTTTGGTCCTAAAGCGGCTGGTGACAAACCAGGAGATACCTTATACCACACAATTCCATCTTTTGAATTTACAGATCAGGATGGAAGACCTTTTGGTGATAAAGATCTTGAGAACAAGATTTATGTTGCTAATTTCTTTTTTACATCGTGTCCGAGCATCTGCCCTGCTATGCAAACACTAATGAAAAAAGTGCAGGACGAAGACGATTTTAAGAAACTAAATGATTTTAAATCTGTTTCGTTTACTGTGGATCCTGATACTGATACTCCCGAGAAGCTTAAAGAATTCTCAAAGCTGATTCGAGCTGACTCGAGTCGGTGGTATTTCTTAACAGGAGATCGTGAAAAAATCTATGATCTTGCCTATAAGGGTTTTATGGCTAACGCAATGGTTGATTCCACGGCTGCTGGAGGCTTTTTACACAGCGATATCATGGTATTAGTTGATAGGGACAAGCATATTCGAGGAATTTACGAAGGGACAAGCCTAAAAGATGTGAAGAGACTCATTGATGAAATTAAAGTATTAGTTGCTGAGTACAACTCATCTCGGAAAGAAAACATTAAACCTTTGCGATGAGTGCGATTCAAGAACAAAACAAAGAAAAGCAGCTTAAACCTTATATTATTGCTGCTGCGATAGCGATACCGGTTGTTGTTACCATTCTAGCCATCATTCCTAAAATGGATATTCTTGGTGGTATCAATCCTTATTTATTACCCTTATTTAACGCTGTTATCAATGGAAGTACTTTCCTGATATTGCTTGCAGCTCTTTGGGCAATTAAGAATAAAAATATTAGGCTTCACAAGCGTCTAATGACAACAGCAATAGCGCTCTCGTTGGTTTTTTTACTTTCTTATGTGTTGTTCCATGCTTCTACTGAGCCAACAAAATTTGCCGGAGAGGGAATGGTTAGAAATATCTATTTCTTTCTGTTATTAACTCATATTTTCTTGGCAATTGCAATTGTACCCTTAGTACTGATATCATACGTTAGAGCAATTGCTCAGAAATTCGATAAGCACCGTAAAATAGCCAGAATTACCTTGCCTATTTGGTTGTATGTAACCTCAACAGGAGTAATCGTATATTTGATGATTGCACCTTACTATCCTTAATAATTCTATTTGCCATGAAACAAATACTTAGCATTGCCTTGATTATAGTTTCCATGCTTATTGTTACACCTGCAGTTTCACAATGTGCCATGTGTAAAGCATCTGTTGAGTCGAACATCGAGAACGACCAAAAAGTGGTTGGGAGAGGGCTAAATGATGGTATTATCTACCTGATGTCTATTCCTTACCTTGTGTTAGGAGGAATAGGGTTTATGGTTTACAAAAACTGGAAGTCTAAAGGAACCGAATAAATTTATTGATCGGTATTTGAATCCTCAAAGGCACCAATAGTAAATCTCAAACCAACTCCAGCATATATTTCAGGTCTTGAAAATGAAGGACCTCCTCCAGAACTTGAGTTTGAAGTGAATGCGTATCTAACTTCAGTAATAACTCCCAAATTTTTTCGAACGCGGATGTGGGCGCCAGCTGGAATAAAAACGCTGTAATTCATTGCGTTTTTTCCTTTCACTATAAAATTATTTGGTGTGAAAGTAGTTTCTGAGCCTCCGCCTGGTAGTTTTGTAATAAAATTAGTATTTGAATTAACCTCAAGGTTTGAACCTACCGTAAATCCCGCTTGCACTCCAAAACCGATATATGCTTTGACTGGCCTTGTAGCGTCGGTTGAAAATGTATAGCTGGTTTCTATAGCCAAAGCTGATTGTCCAGCATTTACAAAATAATCACGCGATTCAGAAACCGTATCTACTGCAGTTGGAATTGAGATGTTGTAACTACTTTCATAAGTATTTATATCTCTATAGCCAAGACCAAATCTCCAAATTTGACGTTCGTTGTATTCTCCTTTCTTTTTATTGTATGGATTAATAGCGAATGATGCCATTATTGTAGCAGAGCCTTGACTACCCTCTTGGCTGTCCGGGCGCCTTGTGTAATCATTAATGTTACTTGGCAATTGAAGCTCTGTTGGATTTGCAGCAAGGCTAAATATTGTCTGATAATCTACCAGCTGGGGAGAATATGTTGTAAAGTAGCCCGCAAATTGGAAATCAGAAATCTTGAACTTCTTCATCTTTGGCTCGTTGTCTTTTTGAGCAAACAACGAAAATCCAAATAAACTTAGCGAAATCAATAAAAGTAAGTGCTTTCTCATAATGGTTTAATGGTACCAAAATAGTCAAAAAAACAACCTACAGTTTGAAATAGTTGAAAAAGAAAAGCGGCAAACTTTTCTAAGAATGCCGCTCTTTGCACTATAAATCTATTTTAGTCGATTAACTCCACACTCCGCTTTACAAAACGTGTCAAAGCCTCGCCTTTAAGCAAGTTTTGTGACAATAATGCCAAATCTGTAGCTTGTCTCACTAACTCAGCCTGTTTGCTTTCGTCCTCTGTTTGAAGCACCTTGCTAATTAATGGATGATTCGTGTTTACAATCAGGTTGAAGCTATCAGGCATATCGCGCATGAATTCATTTCCGCCTCCGGCTAATGACATATCCTTCATTCGGCGCATAAACTCAGGACGAGTTACTATAACAGGAGCATCCTTTTCGCTTAAAGATTCCATTTGAACACTGAACCTAGAATCGCTTAAAAACTTTTCGACCATTGGTTTAAGACGCTCCTTCTCTTCATCACTTAGCTTTGAAGGTTGTTCCTCATCTTTTTTAATCAGCTTATCAATGGTATCTGCATCTACACGAACAAATTTCGTTTTCTCTAATTTTGATTCTAACATGTTAATTATGTGAGAATCGAGCATGTTATCAAAGACTAATACATCGTATCCACGATTTTCGGCCGCTTCAACAAAACTATGTTGTTCCTCGATGTTACTTGAATACAATACAATAATCTGTTCATCCTTATCGGTTTGAGTCGCCTTTACTTTTTCTACATACTCGTCTTGAGTGTAATATTCAGCTTTAGTGTTCTTGAATAGATTGAATTTAAGGGCACGTTCAAGAAATTTCTCATCGCTTAGCATTCCATATTGAATGAAAATTCGGATGTCATCCCATTTCGATTGGAAATCTTCACGGTCATTCTTGAATATTTCTTCAAGTTTATCGGCTACTTTCTTAGTGATGTGAGAACTAATCTTCTTCACATTTCCGTCACTCTGCAAATATGAACGAGAAACATTTAATGGGATATCAGGAGAATCAAGAACTCCATGCAGAAGTGTTAGAAAATCAGGGACAATTCCTTCAACGCTATCGGTCACAAAAACCTGATTGCTATATAATTGAATCTTGTTCTTTTGCGCTTCGAAGTTCTTTTTCAGCTTCGGGAAATACAAAATTCCGGTAAGATTGAAAGGATAGTCGACATTCAAATGAATGTGAAATAAAGGCTTTTCTGAAAAGGGATACAAATCTTTATAAAAAGCCTCGTAATCCTCATCTTTAAGATCCGCTGGCTTTTTAGTCCAAGCAGGCTCAGTTTGATTAATTTGTTCTCCTTCAAAATAAATCGCTACAGGAAGAAACTTGCAATATTTCGTCAACAAAGTTCTAATACGCGCCTCCTCTAAGAATTCCAATGAATCTTCAGCAATATGAAGAACAATGTCTGTTCCTCGATCATTTCGAGAACTTGGTTCTAACGTAAATTCTGGACTTCCATCACAAGACCATTTTACAGCATCTGCAGCGTCACTTGATGTATATGAACGAGTAATAATGTCTACATGGCTTGCAACCATGAATGAAGAGTAAAATCCAAGTCCAAAATGACCGATAATGGCATTCGAATCTGGTGTATCCTTATATTTTTCGACGAATTCTTCAGCTCCTGAGAATGCTATTTGATTGATGTATTTTTCAACTTCTTCTCCGCTCATTCCGATTCCTCGGTCGCTGATTGTGATGGTTTTCTCCTCTTTGTTAATTATGAGTTCAATTTTCAAATCTCCCAATTCGCCCTTCATCTCACCAATTGCTGCCAAAGTTTTAAGCTTTTGAGTAGCATCAGTGGCATTCGAAACCAATTCCCGCAGGAAAATTTCGTGATCTGAATAAAGGAATTTCTTAATTATTGGGAAGATGTTCTCGGTGTTAACGTTAATTTTTCCGCTTTGCATAGGTCTGTTTTTAATATGCTAAAAGCTTTTCAAACATCTTGCCGATAGATTGATGCTGACAAATTGGCAATCCTGATAACAATTATTTGTCAAAATCGAATAATGAATAGAAAAGGACTTTAGAATGGTCAAATAAATTATTCTAATAAATTCAATTGATGCTAACAAAAGTATAGCTTATGATGGGTTCCTATTAGTAACTTCGAGCAAATTAACTGACTAGTAGATTAAAATAATTCTGTGTAGTCTTATTTGAACTTGTTTATCTTCGATAGGAATCTCAAATGCGAAATCGCAGTTTTTAGCAATTTCATCTTCGATTTACCTATTCGCTTATCTGAAAATACGCGTGTAGGAATTTCAACGATATGCGCGTTTACTAATTTAGCTTTATAAAGCAATTCCACCTGGCAGATGAAACCTTGTTCTTCGATTAAATTTGGGAAACGAAACCTCATTTTTCGCATTAGTTCAACACTCCATAAACGATAGAAGGACGTGAGTGTTTTTTGTGGTAACCCTAAATAATTGCGACTAATTCCATTGGCCATTTTACTCACAAACATTCGCCAAGCGCTCGTTTTACTAAATCCATTCGTATTTAAATACACGGATGCCAGAACTAAATCATATGTTTTTAATGCAATGAACATCTCTGAAAGGCTGGATAAATCAGCTGTTCCGTCGCCCTCTAGTGTTAAGATGCTATCCTTATTCTCGGCTAGTTTAAGGATAAATTCAAATCCTGCAAGGAAAGCAGAACCCGGACCCATATTTTGTCCCAAATGTATCGAATAGTCAGAATTTGATAACGAATTTTGAATTACTTCTTTTGAATGATCAGTTGAGCCATCATCAACAAGAACAAGACTGAACGCCCCATGAGAAATCAACGATTCCCTTAATTCTTCGAGCATGGAAGGAATTCCCGCCGCTTCGTTGAATACAGGAATTAAGACCCAAATCATGGCTCAAGCATAGATTGATACGTGAGTATTAATCCTTCGTCTAAACCAACTTTTGCATCCCAATTTAGCAAAGCCGCTGCTTTTGCCGCAGAACCAACGCGTCTCAGAACATCTTCATAGTTGCCAAATTGCGTGTAAGGAATTATGATATGCTCAAAAGCATTGCTTTCATTCACCAAATACCAGATTTTCTTTGCTAAATCCATTACCGTTAATTCTTGGGTTGCATCAGAGCAAAAATTCCAGATTCCAGATTCTACTTCATCATTTTGAATAAGCGAAATGACGCCAGAAACCAAATCATCGATATAGATATAAGTTCGCGTTTGGGAGCCATCGCCATGGATTTCCAGCGGTTCTCCATTTATTGCTTTTTCAAAGAATACCTGTTGAGGTCCGCTTCTCCATCCTGACGACATGCCTGGTCCATAACAACCAAAAAAACGCATTATTTGAAACTCAATTCCAAATTCGTGCTGTGCTGCTGAAATTTTCAATTCGGTGTGCAATTTACTTCCAGCATAGGTCCAACGTTTATTTAGGCTCGAACCCAAAACACAGTCGCTCTTTTCCGAAAACGGAATTATTTGGTTTTTACCATAAACATCGCTTGTTGAAGCAAAATATAATTTGCACTGGTGCTCAATGCAATATTTTAAAA
>Ga0209702_10000961_pt1 | contig 58585 bp, 55 predicted proteins | sample FRY01_FD_187210 | JGI IMG/M metagenome (GOLD analysis project Ga0209702, IMG submission 187210) | Freshwater microbial communities from Lake Fryxell liftoff mats and glacier meltwater in Antarctica - FRY-01 (SPAdes) (version 2) | ecosystem: Environmental > Aquatic > Freshwater > Ice > Glacier...
CTGTCCGTGCCATTTGCAGCATGAAAATCTTGTACTAATTTATACTTAGGATGAATTTTTTTCTTGACTAATTCGTATTCAGATATCAAAAATTGATATTTTTGAAGATAATTACGAACTAAGGTTAGATCTTGATTGTTATTTCTCATATAAACAAAATTAAATATTCTTAATTTTGTCCGCGAATTAGTTAACCTTTACAGCAATGACCAATCTATCAAAAAAGGATGACGTTTCAATCGCTAACGCGAATTGCGAACCTAAAAACAACAATTATTTAAAAATACCAATAGCTTTTTTTAGCCTTTATGAGTTTTTAAACCTGGAAAGGCTTTTAAAATTCTAAAAAACAACAAACCTCTCCTTTTCTTTTCCTAATTTTACCAACCATAAAATACTTTGAATGCCACGTAGAGAACGAAACAAATTTGTAAATAAAAATCAGATTTTAGAATTAAAGATTGAAGATTATGCCTTTGGTGGAAAAGGAATTGCAAGAATTCGTTCTGAAGAAGGAGAATTTGTTGTTTTTGTTCCGAACACGTTACCTGGACAATTAGTAAAAGCACAAGTTAGTAAATCTAGTAAAAACTACGCAGAATGTAAATTGATTGATGTTTTAGAGCATTCTAAAAATGAAGTTGAAGTTCCGTTTCAAGACATTCCTGGCGCGCCTTATATTCAGTTGCCAATCGATTTACAACATCAATACAAAAAAGAAAGTACCTTGTCTCTTTTTAAAAGAATTGGTAAAGTTGCCAATATCGAAAATTTGTTTGATGAATTTGTAACGTCTCCAGATGTATTTCATTACAGAAATAAAATGGAATATGGCTTTTCTGCAATTGGGTATGATAGAATTACAAAACGTGATAAAGACGAATTTACCTTAGGTTTTAAAAGACGTGGTGTTTGGTGGATGGGAGATAATTTAGAGAAAGATTCTGGTTTGTTTGATAAGCAAATGGAAGACAATCTAAAAAACATTCGTGAATATTGCCAAGAAACCGGCTTACAACCTTGGCACGGACCAAAAAAAGAAGGTTTCTTTCGATATTTAGTCGTTCGTAAATCGTTTAAAACCGAAGAATTATTATGCAATTTAGTAACGACTTCGCCTGATTTAGAGAAGTTTGATTTACATAAATTTGCATCCTTTTTAAAAGGCATTTTGGGAGAACGTTTAGCCGGTTTACTACATACAATTAACGATGAAACTGGAGATAGAACGATTGCTACTTCTGGAAGTATCGATTTAGTATACGGCAAAGACAAGATTGTTGAAGAGTTATTAGGATTGAATTTTGAAATAAGCATGAAAAGTTTTTTTCAAACAAATCCAAAATGTGCAGAAAAATTATACAACAAGGTTGTTGAATATGTTTTAGAAGATAAAACAAAAGTTGACAACACTATTGTTTTGGACTTGTTTTGTGGAACAGGAACTATTGGTCAAATTGTAGCTTCTAAAAGCAAGAATGCAAAAATTGTTGGTGTAGATATTGTAGCTTCTGCTATTGAAGATGCCAAAGAAAATGCTAAAAGAAACAATATTGGTGGTTTAAAATTTTATGCTGCAGATGTTGGTAAATTCTTAACTGATCATCCAGAATATAAAGACAAAATAAAAACCATTATTTTAGATCCTTCAAGAGCTGGAATTATGGCAAAAACCCTGCAAAAAATCATTTATTTAAATGCAGACAGAATGGTGTATATTTCTTGTAACCCCGCAACACAAGCAAGAGATACTGAATTGTTAAGAGAAGCTGGTTATCAAATTAAAAAAATTAGTTTGGTAGATCAATTTCCACACACTTCTCATATTGAGACGGTGGTTTTGTTTGAAAAGAATTAAGAGTTTATTTGTTTAATATATTCATGAATTGTCAGTTCGAGTGATTTCGGTTTTTCATCGGAATTGTATCGAGAACTATTTGAAATAACGAAATTGAGACTTTCTATAGCCTCTATTACACCTTTCAGGTATCAGAATAAAGAGAACTTTATTACAAAGTGCAATAAATATTCATAAGAATCCTTATATATTAGTTGCTTAAAATATGAAACTATGAAAAAACTTACAGATTTCGAAATAGAAAAAAAATTACCAGCTCTTCTAGAATGGGAATATTATGACAATGCATTACATACCGACTTTGAATTCGATAATTTTAAAGATTGTATGTCTGCAATGAACAGAATTGCTTTTGAATGTGAAGCTTTAAATCATCATCCAAAATGGACTAATGTTTACAACACATTAGATATTACATTAACAACTCATGATGCTGATGGTGTTACAGAATTAGACTTTAAATTAGCAACTGCAATTAATAAAATTGTAGAAGTTAAAGAGGAATAATTCAATAAAACAATCTAATTCTTATATTTGACTTGTGAAAAAAATCATTCCATTATTACTGCTCTTTCTTGCCTTTTTTAGTGCTTGCGAAAAAGATGACATCTGTTTATTGCCAACAACGCCAAAACTGATTTTGCGTTTTTACGATACTGCAAATCCAACTGCGTTTAAAAGCGTTCCTAATTTATCTATTTGGGCAGAAGGAAAAGACACCATTTCAAACTATAAAAGTGTTTCTTTAGATTCTGTTGCAGTTCCGTTAAATGTAAATACTTCTCAAACTGTGTATCATTTAAAAACGAATTCAGTTGATGGAAATATTGCAAATAATGTTACAAATACAGTAACGATAAAGTATACAACAACAGAAGAATATGTTTCTCGTTCTTGTGGTTTTAAAACCATTTTTAACAATGTAACAATTACTTCTAATAACGGATGGATTAAGTCCTTTACTCCTACTTCTTTAACAACAATTTATAATGAAACAAGCGCACATGTTAAAATATTTCATTAATCTTTGTTTGTTACTTAGTACTCTAAGTAATTTTGCTCAAGAAAAAGAAGCCAAAGATTCTATCTCTAACAAAACTGCTTATGGTTTACGATTAGGAATAGACATTAGCAAACCAATTATGGGAATGATTGATTCTAATTCTAACGGATTAGAATTTGTTGCCGATTATAGAATTACAAAAAATTGGTATATCGCTGCAGAATTTGGAACTCAAAAAGAAATTACGGTAGAAGATTACACCAATTCAACTTCAAAGGGATCGTTTTATAAAATTGGAGTCAATTACAATGCGTATGATAATTGGCTAGATATGAATAACGAAATATTTGTTGGATTTAGATATGCAACAAGTGTTTTTGAGCAAACGCTAAACAGTTATACTTCAAATACCGGAAGCGATTATTTTTCTGGAAATACAATTACAACTTCTTTAACTACTAAAGATTTAAATGCACATTGGACAGAATTTGTAATGGGCATAAAAGCAGAAACTTTTAAAAATTTGTTTTTAGGCTTTAGTTTTTCATACAAAATTATGCTTAGCGTAGCGCATCCAACAAATTTCAAAACGCTTTATGTTCCTGGATTTAATAGAGTTTTTCAAACTGAAACTGGTTTTGGTTTTAATTACACAATCTCTTATATAATTCCATTTATTAGCAAGTAATTCTTTTTTTATTACTTGTTTTTAGTAACTTTATCCTCCATTATTTAAATTTAATTAAAATGAACAAAATACCTAGTATTAATTTAGCCGATTTTTTATCGAATGATCCTAACAGAAAACAACAGTTTATAAAAGAAATTGGACATGCATATGAAAACATCGGTTTTGTGGCGTTAAAAGGACATTTTTTAGACGATCAATTAGTAAATGATTTATACAAAGAAGTAAAGAACTTTTTTGATTTACCAACTGACGTAAAAGAGAAGTACGAAATCCCTGGTATTGGAGGACAGCGTGGTTATATTTCTTTTGGTAAAGAAAGCGCTAAAGGTAAAAAAGAAGGAGATTTAAAAGAGTTTTGGCATTTTGGTCAATATGTTGATGCAGCTTCTAAATATGCAGAAGAGTATCCAGAAAATGTTTCTGTAGAAGAGTTATCAAAATTCAATGAAGTTGGTAAACAAACCTATCAAATGTTAGAAAAAACAGCCAAATTTGTGTTGCGTTCTTTGGCGTTGCATTTAGGGTTAGAAGAAACCTATTTTGATATGTATATCAAAAATGGAAATAGTATTTTACGACCTATTCACTACCCACCAATAAAAACTGAGCCAAAAGGTGCAGAAAGAGCAGCTGCTCATGGAGACATTAACTTAATTACGTTGTTAATGGGAGCTCAAGGAAAAGGACTACAAGTTCAAAATCTTAAAGGAGAATGGATTGATGCTATTGCAGAACCAGACGAATTAATGATTAATGTTGGAGATATGCTGTCTAGACATACAAACAATAAATTAAAATCTACTATACATAGAGTTACCAATCCTCCAAAAGAAATGTGGGGAACATCACGGTATTCTATTCCCTTTTTCATGCATCCAATAAGCGATATGAAATTAGATGTTTTAGAAAACTGTATTGATGAAAAAAATCCTAAGCAGTTTGAAGATATTACTGCAGGTGCCTTTTTAGATGAACGGTTAAGAGAATTAGGCCTTAAAAAGTAAGCAGCACTCAGTTGCAGTTGGCAGTAATAAACTGACTGCATACTGAAACTGAAAACTGAAAAAATGGATATTAAAGATCAACTAAAAAACTTATTTCCTGAACACAAAGAAACAGCTAAACCTGTAATTGAGAAATCAACTGTTTGGCTACAGGATGACCCAATAATTTGCAAATATGAAAAACGTAAAGGAAAACCAATTACTATTTTAGAAGGATATACAGGAGCAACATCAGATTTTAAAATTCTTGCAAAAGAAATTAAAACAACATTGAATGTTGGAGGTAGTTTTAAGGATGATAAAATTATTATTCAAGGTGATTTTAGAGATAAAATAATGACAATGCTAAAAGAAAAAGGATTTAAAGTAAAACGCGTTGGTGGTTAGTACTAAATATTAAAGTATAGCAACTAAAAAATAAATCAAATTTAGCTTCGTTTTTTAATTATGAAAACCTCAATTTTACACATTACAAATGGTGATATCACTACCAATTATTTAAAGAAAATAAACTTTCAAGGAGATTTTATTACCTGGAGAGAAATGCTGTGCGAAGGTAAAACAACGGTACATGTTGGTAGTGAGCATTTTTGGAAATCTAGATTCGATTTTTTAAAAAAATCCTATAAAATTACTAAAAGACAATTTATAGATTTAACCCTTAAAGAATATAGAAATTTATGTAATCAGAAATCGCAAGAAGAAATTGTATTGTGGTTTGAGTACGATTTGTTTTGTCAAATAAATATGATTGCTGTAATAAGTTGGTTAAAAAGATATAGAAAAGGAAGAAAAATATCGTTGGTTTGTATTGGTAGAGTTGAAGGAACTAGCAAGTTACTTGGCTTATCAGAATTGTCAGAAAAACAAGTCAAAGAACATTATAAAAACAAAATAGAATTAAGTATTGACGATATTGCCTATGCAGATTATGTTTGGCAATTGTATTGTTCTGATAATCCAATTAAATTACAAAACCTATATCAATATCAACAAAACACAACGTTTACCTATTTAATTGATAGCTTATTAGCACATTTACAACGTTTTCCTTCGATTGGAAACGGCTTAAATAAACCAGAAAACAACATTTTAACTACTGCTATCAATTCAAAATTAGGTTCAAAAGAAGAATTAGTTGCAGCTATTTTACATCAAGGAAATCAATATGGTTTTGGAGATGTTCAATACCAAAAACAAGTAACTGATTTAAAAGATTATTTTTCCTCATTTTCTCCTGTAAAATTGAATAAAACAGGTCTAAAAGTTCAACAACAAGTCTTAAATACATACGCCAATATGAGAGATGATTTCTCGTTTTTAGGAGGTGCTAAAAAATATAATTTCTTATACGATAACTCAACTCAAAAATTATTAAAAATTACCTCTTTATGATACAAGAATCAGAATTAATTTTAAATCCTAATGGCAGCGTTTACCATTTAAATTTACATCCAGAAAATATTGCTACAGACATAATTTTTGTTGGAGATCAAGACCGAGTGGATACAGTTACAAAACATTTCGATTCGATAGAGTTTACAACACAAAAACGAGAATTTAAAACTTCAACTGGAAGCTATAAAGGAAAACGTTTAACAGTAGTATCTACCGGAATTGGACCAGATAATATAGATATTGTACTAAACGAACTAGATGCTTTGGTGAATATCAATTTAAAAACAAGAACCATAAAACCAACTCTCACAAAACTAAATATTGTGCGTATTGGAACTTCTGGATCATTACAAAATGATATCCCTGTAGATAGTTTTGTGCTTTCTAAATATGGCTTAGGTTTAGATGGCATGTTACATGCATATAAGTGTGAAGAAATCTTAGATAAAGAAATTGAAAATGCTTTTATCGAACATACAAATTGGTCACCAAGAAAAGCGAGACCTTATGTTGTAAATAATAGTTCAGAATTAGAAAAAAAACTAGTTGGCGATAACGTTTTTATTGGTTTTACCGCAACAGCAATTGGTTTTTATGGACCACAAGGAAGAGTTTTACGCCTAGCAATTCAAGATCCAGAGTTAAATACTAAAATAGATTGTTTTAATTACAACGGAATTAAAGTAACCAATCTAGAAATGGAAACGTCTGCTATTTATGGGTTATCAAAATTATTAGGGCACAATGCATGCTCTATGAACGCCATTATTGCAAACCGAGCAAACGGAACATTTAGTAAAAATCCTGGTGACGTTGTAGCTGATTTAATTGTTTATACGTTGGATAAATTGGCGAAATAAATGATCAACCTTACAATTGGCGGAGTGCCAGAGCATTTTAATTATCCTTGGTATGTAACACTAAAAAATAAAGAATACACAAAGCATAACATCAATTTACGTTGGAAAGATTTTCCTGGCGGAACAGGACAAATGAATGCTGCGCTTCGGAATTCTGAAATTGATATTGCCCTTGTTTTAACAGAAGGTATTATTAAAGATATCGGCGAAGGAAATCCATCTAAAATTGTACAAACATTTGTTAAAAGTCCTTTGGTTTGGGGAATTCATGTCGCCAATAATTCATCATTTCAAAAAATTTCTGATCTAGAATATGCAACGATTGCTATCAGTAGAGTTGGTTCTGGATCCCATTTAATGGCAATTGTAAACGCGTATAATAATGGTTGGGATATCAATAGGTTAAAATTCAAAGTTGTTAACGATTTAGAAGGTGGAATTAAAGCGCTTACAAAAGGAGAAGCAGATTATTTTATGTGGGAGCATTTTACCACAAAACCTTTAGTTGATAATAATACTTTCAGAATAATTGGAGATTGCCCTACTCCATGGCCGTGTTTTGTAATTGCTGCTAGAGATGAAATTTTAGAGAATCATCCAGAAGAAATAAAAACAATTTTAAATATCATCAATACCAAAACTGCTAATTTTAAACAGACAGAAAATATTGATGTAATTCTTTCTAATCGTTATCAACAGAAATTAGAAGATATTCAAAAATGGTTATCAATTACAGAATGGGAAAGTGAAAAACAGATTTCTAAAGAGTTCATTGAGAATGTACAAAATAAAATGATAGCATTTAACGTTATTGACTCGAAGGCTGATGCTGGAAAGTTCATTAAAAATATGTACATTTAGGCTTTAAATTTTATTTCAAAATGAAAAAAGTAGTATGTATTGCAATTTGTATAATAGGAATTCTAAATATCACTTCATGTAGAAGTGCTTCTTCTAGCTGCGGATTAGCAGAAAACACATCAACGAAACAAACTCAGCAAAACTTTCAACAAACAACCCTAATTGCAACAAGGGCGGTTAAATAGTTGACTGTCTTATTCAAATTCAGCAAATCAGTTTTTTAAACGGTTTTTTTTGTTTCTACCAAGTAATTTTTGATTTTCCTAAGCTTTCTAATAGTTCATTTGTTTTAGAAAAATGTTTATTTCCAAACCAATAACCACGGTTTGCGCTTAATGGTGATGGATGTCCAGAAGTTAAAATATGATGTTTTTTAGCATCTATCTCCTTACCTTTTTTTTGTGCAAATCCGCCCCAAAGTAAAAAAACAACATTTTCTTTTTCTTTAGATATTTTTGAAATTACAGCATCTGTAAATGTTTCCCAACCTTGTTTTTGATGACTTCCAGCTTCATGAGCTCTCACAGTTAATGTAGCGTTTAATAACAAAACACCTTGTTCTGCCCACTGAGATAAATTTCCAGAAACCGGAATTGATCTTTGAATATCAGTTTTTAATTCTTTAAAAATATTTATCAACGATGGCGGATGTTTAATTCCGTCGTGAACAGAAAAACACAAACCATTTGCTTGTCCGTCTCCATGATAGGGATCTTGCCCAATAAGTACCACTTTTAAATCATCAAAAGAACAGGCATCAAAAGCTGCAAAAATGTCCTTTTTAATTGGAAAACAAGTGTGATTATTATATTCTGATGTTACAAAATTCGATAAATCTTTAAAATACGGTTTATCAAATTCTGGTTGTAAAATATTTTTCCACGAATCAGCAATATTTACCTGCATACTTTCTTATTTTTGCTTTAGTCATTTTAGCAATAGTGTCATTCCGACTACAACGGAGGAATCTCTTGTTAGATTTCTCGACTCCGCTCGAAATGACAGCCATCATAAAATCAAAGATAATAGTTTGGGTAAGAATATTTCAGAAAAAACAGCACAAGATTTAGAGTTTCCTACAGTTTTAAAACATGTAGCGGAATATTGTATTTCTGCATTAGGTAAAGCCAACGCTTTAAATATAAAACCCATTGAAAATGCTGATGCGCTAGAGGAAGAATTAAATTTAGTTAACGAATATCTATCTTCATTTATTAGCGAAAATAGAATTCCAAATCATGGATTCGAAGACATTTCTCAAGAAATATTTACACTAAATATTGAGAATAGTTTTTTAGAAGCAAGTGCCTTTTTAAAAATTGTAACTGTTTCTGAAACTGTAAATGAAATCTTAAAATTCTTTATAAAGTTTGAAGCGTATTTCCCTACAATTCATCAATTAAGTCAAGAAATTGAGAATACTCCTTTTATTATCAATGCAATAAATACCGTTATTACTTCTTATGGTGAAGTTGCAAATACTGCTTCACCTCAATTAAAAGAAATTAGAAAACAGATTACTGAAATCCGAGGTAAAATTGGAGAAAGTTTTACCAGAGATTTAAGCAAATATGCCGCTGCTGGTTTTTTAGATGATATTAGAGAATCGGTTATAGACAATCATAGAGTTTTGGCTGTTTTAGCAATGCACAGACGTAAAGTGAAAGGAAACTTTTTAGGTTCTTCAAAATCTGGGAATATCGTTTATATCGCTCCACAAGCAACATTAAATTACGATAGAGAATTACAGAACTTATTCTACGAAGAACAACAAGAAGTTACCAAAATATTAAAAGGATTAGCCACCGAAATTAGACCTTTTGTTCCCTTATTACATTTGTATGTACACTATTTAACACATTTAGATTGTGTTGCGGCAAAAGCAAAATACGCCAAAAGTTTAAACGCTATTTTACCAAAAATCACTTCTAAAAAGGTTATCGATTTTAAAAAAGCATATCATCCAATTCTTTGGAAAAAGAACCAAGAAAAAAATATAGAAACCGTTCCACAGTCAATTGTTTTAAATGAACAGCAACAAATTATTGTAATTTCTGGACCCAATGCTGGTGGAAAAAGCATCACGCTAAAAACAATTGGTTTATTACAAGTAATGTTGCAAAGCGGATTGTTAATTCCGGTTGATGAACGTAGCGAAACGTATATTTTTGATACAATTCTTACCGATATTGGCGACAATCAATCTATCGAAAACCAACTAAGTACCTACAGCTACAGATTAAAAAACATGCGTCACTTTTTACGAAAGTGTAATAAAAACACATTGTTTTTAATTGATGAATTTGGTACAGGTTCTGACCCTGAATTAGGTGGTGCATTAGCTGAAATTTTCTTGGAAGAATTTTACGATAAAAAAGCATTCGGAATAATTACCACACATTATTCTAATTTAAAAGTATTGGCAAACGAATTAGAAAATGTGACCAACGCAAACATGCAGTTTAACGAACGTACGTTAGAGCCTTTGTATAAATTATATATTGGACAAGCCGGTAGTTCGTTTACGTTTGAAGTTGCCCAGAAAAACGGAATTCCATATAGTTTAATAAACAAAGCAAAAAAGCGCGTAGAAACCGAGAAAATTAGATTAGACAAAACCATTTCTAACCTACAAAAAGAACGCAATCGACTGCAAAAAAATTCTGAAAATTTAGAAAGACAAAAAACAAAAGGCCAAGAACATATAGATAGTTTACTAGAAAAAGAACAAAAAGTACAAGATAAATTAGCCGATTTTCAGGAGTTGTATGATAGCAATCAGAAAATGCTAACCGTTGGTAGAAAAGTAAATGAGTTATTAAATCATTATTTACAAACCAACAATAAAAAGCAACTAAATGCTGAATTACAAAAATGGATTGTTGCTGAAAAAACAAAGCATTTAAAGAAAACTCCGCCAAAAGAAAAGACAAAAGAAGAAAAAAGAAAAGAGAAAAAAGAAGTTATAAAAAAACAAGAAGTTGTAAAACAAATAGAAAAAGAAGTCTTACAAAAAGTTGTAGAAGTACGAAAAGAAAAGAAAGTTGTAGCTGAAAAAGAAGCTTCTGCTAGAGCTAATTATCTTTATAAAGTCAACGACCGAGTTCGTTTAATAGATGGAAACGCTGTAGGAACTATTGATAAAATTGAAAAGCAAAACGTTTTTATCAATTATGGCATATTTACCACCAAAGCAAAAGCAGAGCAATTAGAGTTGGTAGAGAAAGCGAAGAAATAAGGTTCTTTAAATTTATTTATCCATAAAATAGTATCGAAACTTATCAAAACTTATGCAATACATCTCTAATAATCATCATTTTACACACAAAAAAGGATTCATAAAAAAAGAAGAGTTTTCCCTTCTAATTCATTAAATCTAAGTAATTTTGCACTCGAATTTGAAAACCAGCAAATGAAACGTATTAAAGAATATAAAAAGCTTTTTAATGTAGAAAGCGCTATCGATTTAAAAGAACTAAAAACTACCTATAGAGGATTAGTTAAACAATGGCATCCAGATAAATTTTTAGAAGAAGAGCAAAAAGAAATTGCAGAAGTAGAAAGCACTAAAATTATTGATGGATATCATTTTTTAGTAAGTATTGCTCCAGAGACTAAAGAAGCTAATTTAAACGATTACAAAACTACAATTACAGAATTTCAGGTTGCAGATTGGCATCATAAAAGCATGACCTTAGAAGTAACTTTTACAGATGGAAATACCTACGAATATTTTGGTGTAAACCGTATTCTTTTCGGTAAATTTGTAAATTCAAAATCTATGAATAACTTCGGGAAAAGAAATATTTTCAACTCTTTTATCTATAGAAAATCAAAGAAAGCAGCTGTAATGGCTTAACTTATAATTTTGGTGGACTTTTTTAAAAGTTCACCAAATTACTCAAACTGTTTTATTTCAGTATCATAAAACTCACCAGCTTTATCCATTAAATCGGCTAATTCTGCGGCAATATCTTCTTCATTTTCTCCAGATAAATCTTCAAACCATTCTATTTCATCGTCTTTTAAATTGATTAAAAAACGTGGATATTCTGTGTGTAAAACAAAAATATCATCTGGAAAATTGCTGTTATCAGCAAGTAAAAATTTTGGTAAATCCATGTTTTATTTTTTTGTTGTCATTTTGAATTAATGCTGAGAATCCCATAAAAATTCTTCACTATATCCAGAATGATATTATTGTTATTTATCATTTCGCTCTTGATACGAAATCCATACATTAAAAACTAAATTCCCGTTTCCATGGGAATGACAACTTTTTTCTATTTTATTAAACTGTCAGTTCGAGTGTTTTTTTTGATTGAAATGAGAAAAACTGTATCAAGAACTATTACATCTCGATACAATTTCGAATCACTTCAAAATCACTCGATGCGACAAATTTAGTTTTTTATTTGAGTAACTATTTCTTTTTCTCTAATGAGTTTTAAAGTTAAATAATTAAAACGAATATATAATAAAACGGCAGCAGTAGATAAACCCGCTAATAAGCCAATCCAAATACCAAAACTACCTAATTGTTCTTCTTTTCCGAAGTAATAACTAACCGGAAAACCAATTAACCAATACGAAATAAACGTAATAATTGTTGGTATTTTTACATCTTGTAAACCACGTAATGCACCCAAAACCACAACTTGAATACTATCAGAAATTTGAAAAATTGCTGCCGCAATTAACAATTGTGATGCAATAGAAACAACTTCCATATTGTCGATTAGATTTTCAACATCACTATAATCTACATACAATTTTGGTAATTGTTTGTGAAATAAAAAGAAAACAGCCCCAAAACAAATGGCAAATAAAACTGCCATAAAAAAAATAGAAAATGCAATTCTTCTAAGTTCTTTATAATTGTGCAATCCTTTTTGATTTCCTACTCTTATCATCGATGCAACACTTAAACCCATTGCAACCATAAACGTCATAGAAGATAAATTTAAGGCTATTTGATTTGCTGCTTGTGGGTTTTTACCCAACAAACCACTCAGCCAAATTGCTGCCGTAAAAATAGCAACTTCAAAAAACATTTGCATCGCGCTTGGCGTTCCTAAATTGATGAGTTTTCGAATCATCAATGTATCTAAAACAAAGAATTTTATATTAGTAACCAACCGTTTTGATCGTTCTTTTTTTGATAATAACCACCATAAATAAACAACCATTACTAAACGAGAAAGTAATGTTCCGTAGGCTGCGCCAACCATTCCCATTTCTGGAAAACCAAACTTTCCGAAAATCAACAAATAGTTTAATACAGCATTTAAAATATTGGCTAATAAGGTAGCATACATCGGGTACTTAGTCATCGACATTCCATCACTGAACTGTTTTAATGCCTGAAAAATGATCAACGGAATTAACGAAATAGCAACTAAATTCAAATACGGAATTGCCAACTCAACAACTTCTGTTGGTTGTTTCATTAAATACATTAGTGGTTTTGCAAAAAAAACGAGTAAAAATAATGCAATTCCTAAAATAGTACATAAAAACAAACCGTGTTTAAACGTTGATTTTGCATTTTCAAAATTATTTGACGAATCTGCTTCTGCTATTAAGGGTGTTATCGCTGTAGAAAAACCAATCCCTAAAGACATGGCGATAAACATAAAACTGTTTCCTAAAGAAACCGCCGCTAATTCTGCCGTTCCTAACTGACCAACCATTACATTATCTACAAAACCTACAAAAGTATGCCCTAACATTCCTAGCATTACAGGTGCTGCAAGTTTCCAGTTGTATTTAAATTCTGATGTATATAAAGAAATATTCAAAAGTTGGTGGTTGATTATAAGACTGCGAAGATATTCATAATTTTGGCAATTTTTAACAAATCGTCATCACAATTTATCCGCTAAAAAAATGTACTTTTGATAATTATAAAATCAATTTATTATGGCAACAATTACCTTAAAGGGAAATAAAATAAACACATTAGGAGATTTACCAAAAGTAGGAGAAAAAGCTCCAAGTTTTAACTTAACAACAGTAGATTTATCTCATAAAAATTTATCAGATTTTTCTGGTAAAAAAGTAATTTTAAATATTTTTCCAAGTATTGATACTGGAACTTGCGCTACATCTGTTAGAGAATTTAATAAGAAAGCAGCAAATCTAAATAATACGATTATTGCTTGTATCTCTAGAGATTTACCTTTTGCACAAGCTCGTTTTTGTGGTGCAGAAGGCATTGAAAATGTTATCATGTTGTCAGATTTCGCAACTGGAAATTTCGGAAAAGATTACCGTTTAGAAATTACAAATGGTCCTTTAGCAAACTTACATTCTAGAGCAATTATTATTGTTGATGAAGATGGAAATATAATTTACACTGAGCAAGTATCAGAAATTGTTGATGAACCAAATTATGAAACCGCGATAAAAGCAATATAAATAATGAAAAGTCCAAACGATGGTTTTTTAAAAGGAAGACTACGAAGTATACAATTTGCTTTAAAAGGAATGTGGTTATTATTAACTACAGAAGATAGTATAAAAACACAATTTTTTCTAGGAATCATTTCAATTTATATCGGTTTTTATTTCGATATTTCTTCAACAGAATGGATGTTGCAATTAATTGTTTTGGCTTTGGTTTTAGTAGCGGAAGCTTGTAATACCGCGGTAGAAAAAATGGCGGATTTTGTGCATCCAAAATTTCATGAAAAAATAGGGTTTATTAAAGACATTTCTGCTGGAGCTCCAAGTTTTGCAGCTATATTTGCGCTAATTGTAGCAGGAATTATTTACATTCCTAAAATACTAGAGTTATTCTAAGCAAATACTTATATTTACATTTTTACAATCTACACATAATTAATGGCTACAGAAACAAAAACCACCAAGCAAAAAACAGTTAAAATACCTAGGTTTCAAAAAACAAAAGCGTTTTTTAATAATAGACAAAGTCACACTGTTTTTGGATTGTTTTTGATATTGTTTTCTATCTTTTTAATTATTGCATTTTTCTCATTCTTTTTTTCTTGGCAAGCAGACCAAAGTACCCTAACACAATTTACTGATAAAACGGTTGAAACAAAAAACTTATTAGGTAAAGTTGGTGCTAAACTGAGTGACTTCTTTATTTATAAAGGGTTTGGTCTTGCTGCATTCATTATTCCTATATTACTTTTTGTAAGCGGTTTGTATTGGTTGTTTAAAATGCCCTTTAGAAGAGTTGTTAAAACTTGGAATTTGGGAATTGTAGTAATGTTATGGTTTACGATTACTTTAGGATTTGTTCCTGATAAATTTGTTGTATTAGCAGGAATTATTGGCGTAGAAATCAACGAATATTTACAAGCTTTTTTAGGAAAAACTGGATTAACCTTAGTATTAGGGTTTTTCTTTTTAACCTATATCATTATCCGTTTTAAAGTAACCCCAGAAAGTATTTTATTAAAATTTAGATCAAAAAAAAAGGAAGTTTATTCTGTTAATAATAATGATGATGATGATGATGAAACCCTTGAAAAACCTACAATTGAAAACGAATTTATTTTAGAAAATACAACCGAAAAAGAATCTGAATTTGAAAAATCTATAACAAATTTAAAACCAACTATAAATAATTTTTCTGATGTCAATACTTCAAATAAAATGGAAGAAGACGATAGTCTGTTAGATGTTGTTTCACAAAACGAAACCAATGAAGATGAAGATGAAACTACAGAAAAAGAAGTACAAATTGATGTAGAAAAAATTGAAGAAGAAGAGCATTCTATTGAAAATTTATCAGAAAAATTAGTAAAAGATTTTGGAGAGTTTGATCCAACGTTAGAATTAGGAAATTTTAAATTTCCTTCATTCAACTTACTAAAACAATACAATGAAAGCATTTCTATTGATCCAGAAGAATTAGAAGAAAATAAAAATATTATTCTAAAAACGCTTAAAAATTATAAAATCGAAATTGCTAAAATTAAAGCAACAGTTGGACCAACAATTACGTTGTATGAAATTGTACCCGAAGCTGGAATTCGAATTTCGAAAATTAAAAACTTAGAAGATGATATTGCCTTGTCTTTATCAGCATTAGGAATTCGTATCATCGCTCCTATTCCTGGAAAAGGAACCATCGGAATTGAAGTTCCTAATAAAAAAGCAACTATTGTTTCGATGCATTCTGTTATTTCTTCTAAGAAATTTCAAGAATCACCAATGGAATTACCAATTGCTTTAGGAAAAACAATTTCTAACGAAACGTTTGTAATAGATTTGGCAAAAATGCCGCACTTATTAATGGCTGGAGCAACAGGACAAGGAAAATCTGTTGGATTAAATGCTGTATTAACCTCGTTATTATACAAAAAACATCCTGCTGAAGTAAAGTTTGTTTTGATTGATCCGAAGAAAGTAGAATTAACGTTGTTTAATAAAATTGAACGTCATTATTTAGCAAAATTACCTGACAGTGAAGAAGCAATTATTACGGATACAACCAAAGTAATAAATACGTTAAATTCTTTGTGTATAGAAATGGATAATCGCTATGATTTGCTTAAAATAGCAATGGTTCGTAACATTAAAGAATACAATGTAAAATTTAAAGCACGTAAATTAAATCCGAATGATGGACATCAATTTTTACCATACATTATTTTGGTTATTGATGAATTTGCTGATTTAATAATGACAGCTGGTAAAGAAGTAGAAACTCCAATTGCTCGTTTAGCACAATTAGCACGTGCCATCGGAATCCATTTAATTGTAGCAACTCAGCGTCCGTCAGTAAACGTAATTACAGGAATTATTAAAGCCAATTTCCCAGCAAGAATTGCATTTAGAGTAACTTCTAAAATAGATTCTAGGACCATTTTAGATGCTGGTGGTGCAGATCAATTAATTGGTCGTGGAGATTTATTATATACTGCCGGGAATGAAATAAATAGAATTCAATGTGCTTTTGTTGACACCCCTGAAATTGAAAAAATTACAGACTTTATTGGTTCGCAAAGAGCATATCCAGAAGCGTATTTATTACCTGAATATGTTGGTGAAGAAGCTGGCATCAATCTTGATATTGACATTGCAGATAGAGATACATTATTTAGAGACGCTGCTGAAATAATTGTTACTGCTCAACAAGGATCAGCTTCTTTATTACAACGAAAATTAAAATTAGGATACAATAGAGCTGGTAGATTAATTGATCAATTAGAAGCTGCTGGAATAGTTGGTGGATTTGAAGGTAGTAAAGCGAGACAAGTTTTAGTAACAGATTTAGTTGCTTTAGATCAATTAATAGCAAACGAACAAAATTAGAATTCAATTCATGAAAAAAATAACGATATATTTCTTACTTCTTTTTGTAGTAATTTCAACAAACAGCTTTGCTCAAGACGATGATGCCAAAAAATTGTTAGATGAAGTTTCAGCACAAATGACTTCTTATACAAATATGAAAATTGAGTTTACTTCTAGTTTAAGTAACGAAGCTGCAGGAATTAAAGAAGGTGATGAACCCCTAATGAAAGGAACCATTTTTTTAGAAGGAGAAAAATACAACTTAGATTATATTGGGAATAGTTTTGTTTTTGATGGTAAAAAACTATACGTAATCAACCACGACGAAAAAGAAATTGCTATAAATAATGGTGATTTTGATACTAATGACGGATTTATTTATCCATCAAGATTATTAACTTTTTATAAAGAAGGTTATACTTTTAAATTAGGAAAAACAGCAACTATAAAGGGGTCAGAAATTCAGTTTGTAGAATTAACTCCTATAGATAGTAATTCTGATATTATAAACGTTGAGCTAGGAATTGAATTAAAAACAAAACACATTTATAAATTAATTCAAACTGGTTCAAATTCTGCTAAAACTACATTTACAATTACTTCGTTAAAAAACAATCAAAACCTACCTAAAAGCACTTTTGTTTTTAATAAAGACAGTTATTTGAAAAAGAATTACAGCATCGACTAGCTCTTTTTATAAACCAACCTTTTTATGAGAATACTAGATAAATACATATTAAAAAGTTTTTTAAAGCCATTTGTGGCTACTTTTTTAATTGTTTTATTTGTTCTTGTAATGCAAGTATTATGGTTGGCTTTTGAAGATATTGCCGGTAAAGGAATAGATATTGTTTTTATATTAAAATTCCTGTTTTACACTGCTTTAACTGTAATACCACAAGCTTTACCAATTGCAATATTACTTTCTTCAATTATGGCATTGGGCAATTTTTCTGAAAATTACGAATTTGCCGCCACTAAATCAGCCGGAATCTCTTTACAGCGTTTAATAAGGCCTTTAATGGTTTTAACAATTCTATTGAGTTTTGTTAATTTTTTGTTTTTAAATAACATATTTCCGTATGCAATGTTTAAACAAAAAAACTTGTATATAAATCTTAAAAACCAAAAACCCGCGATGGCTTTAATCCCTGGCGGATTTAACACAGAAATTCCTAATTATCAGATTAAGTTTGATGAAAAATATGGTGATAATGATAATTTTTTAAAAAATGTAATGATTTATGATTTGTCTGAAAAGAAATTGAATAAGAAAATTATCACCGCTAAAACAGGTAAAATCATCAATAAAGAAGGAAGTAAATACATGACGTTGGTTTTATACAATGGGCAATTTTTTGAAGAATATTTAAATGTAAAAACAGAGAAAAACATGCCAGCTTCTTTAGCTATTTTTGATGAATATACTATCATTATTAATATGCCAGAAGATTCTTTATTAGAAGAAGAAAATCTTAAAGATTTACCTAATATGAAAAATTTAAGTCAATTAAAAGATACAATTCCTTTTTATAATGATGATTTCAGAGAATACGTCAAAGGAAGAGCAAAAAGCTTTTATATAAACGCAGATGCAAAAAAATTAGTTTCGAATCAAAATGATAGTCTTTTAGTTAAATTAAAGCCAGAAGTTTTAAATAATTTTGACGAAAGAGCACAATTACGTTTGATTAATTCTTCAATAGCAAAAAATAACGCTGCTTTAGATATTATAAATAGTCAAAAAGAAACCTTTAAGTTTAAAAGGAAAGCATTAAATATGTTCGAAATCGAATATTACAATAGAATTGCGTTTTCTTTATCCTGTTTAATTCTCTTTTTTATTGGCGCTCCTCTAGGTTCTATCATAAGAAAAGGTGGTTTTGGTTTACCAATGATATTGGCAATTTCTATCTATGTGTTGTACTTTTTTGCTAATACTTTTGGAAGAAATTTAGCAGAAGACAGCTCTATATCAGCATTGTTGGGCTCTTGGATTTCCGCAATATTGATGATACCAATTGCAGTATTATTAACAAGAAGAGCTACAAAAGATATGGGAATCTTTAATATTGATGTATTTTTGCAGCCAATTACTACTTTTTTTAAAAAATTAATATCTAAAAAAGACACAAAAATATAATGGAGCAAACAAATAACGCTAGCATACAATTAGATTCAATTTCTGAAGCAATTGAAGACATTAGAAATGGCAAAATTATAATTGTTGTTGATGATGAAGATAGAGAAAATGAAGGAGATTTTGTTGCTGCTGCAGATAAAGTAACTCCAGAGATGATTAATTTTATGGCAACTCATGGTCGTGGATTAATTTGCGTTCCGATTACAGAAGAACGTAGTAAAGAATTGCAATTAGGAATGATGGTAAACAACAATACCGACCCTATGGAAACTGCTTTTACAGTTTCTGTAGATTTAAAAGGTAATGGAGTTACTACCGGAATTTCTGCAAAAGATAGAGCGTTAACCATAAAATCCATCATCAATCCAGCTACAAAACCTTTTGATTTAGTAAGACCAGGGCATGTTTTTCCTTTAAAAGCAAAAGAAGGCGGCGTTTTACGTAGAACTGGTCATACAGAAGCAGCAATTGATTTTGCGCGTTTATCAGGCTCTGAACCAGCTGGAGTTATTGTAGAAATAATGAATGAAGATGGTACAATGGCACGTTTACCTCAACTAATGAAAGTTGCCAAAAAATTCAATTTGAAAATTGTTTCTATAGAAGATTTAGTTGCTTATAGAATGGAACACGATTCTTTAATTGAAAAGAAAGAAGATTTTGATATCGAAACACGTTTCGGAACCTTTAGATTAAGAGCGTATCAGCAAACAAACAACGGTCAAGTTCATTTAGCATTAACACAAGGTTCTTGGAAAGAAAATGAACCCGTAATTACACGAGTAAATTCTACGTTGGTAAACAATGATATCTTAGGAACATTAACCAATAATGCTGATAAAAAATTAGACAACATGTTTAAAGCCATTACAGATGCTAATAAAGGAGCTATTTTATTTATCAATCAACAAAATCAGTCTCAGAATTTATTAAATCGTTTAGAGATTTTAAAAAAATCGCAATCTAAAGGCGAAATGAAAGCGCCACAAATAAAAATGGATAGTAAAGATTTTGGAATTGGCGCACAAATTTTGCACGATTTAAACATTCATAAAATTCGATTGGTTTCTAACACAGCACAAGAAAAACGTGTTGGTATGATTGGTTATGGTCTAGAAATTGTTGATTATGTTGGGTATTAGTGGTTAGTGAAATTTAAAAAATAGTTTTCTACTATATACCTTTTTCACTTTCAACCTTTAAAACTCTGTAACTTTACAACTCTTTTTCTTTGCCACTTTGTTACTTTCAAACTTTGTAACTCAAAAAGACACTTCTCGCCCACTTTCTAATTCGTACGGAATTTCATTTTGTTTAAAAACTCTTGCTGATACGTTTCCTTTTAACATTATAGAGTTTCCTATAACTTCTAACCAACTTCCTTCTCGTAAACCGATAACAGAAGTTGTATTATACACGTGATGTTCTTTAATTCGAGTTTCTCTAGTTTCTCCCATATGTGTTGAGCCGTCTACAGAATCTAAATAATGTGCATTGATATTAAAAGGAATATATTCTAGTGTTTTAAAACTCGGCGGATACACAATTGGCATATCATTGGTATTCATCATAGAAACACCACAAATATTGCTTCCTGCACTTGTTCCTAAATATGGTGTTCCGCTTTCTACAACTTCTTTTAAAACATCAAAAATATTGTTTAAATATATTTGATTTACCAACTCAAACGTATTTCCTCCACCAGTAAAAATTGCTTCGGCAGTTAAAATTGCTTTTGTAGGATTTTTAAACTCATGAATTCCTTTTACCTCAATATGAATTGCACTAAAAGCTGCTTTTGCTTTTGCTGTATAATCATCATAAGAAATTCCGCTTGGTCTTGCATACGGAATAAATAGCAAATTTTTAACATTTCTAAAATGGATAGAAAGTGTTGGTAATAAATAGTCTAAATATTCGCTCCCATGAATGGTTGATGTACTAGCAATAATGAGGTTTTTCATATTTCAAAAATAACGAAACTAAAGTTATTGCATCAAAAAACAGAGAATAACTTTGTGTTTTCTGCAATTTGCTTTAACAAAATTTTACAAGTACATTAATAGAGTTTTAAGAAGCATGTCGGTTTTCTTTGTGATAATGAAAAACCTAACGCTATTTATACTCTTTGTTGGAGTTTCTAACCTAATAAATTCTCAAGAGAAAAAAGCGATGGAAATTTATGGAACCATTTCTTTAGATTCTATTCCTTTAGAAAATGTTCATGTAATTAATAAGAATACATCAATTGGCGTAATTACAAATGCCAAAGGAGCTTTTAAAATAACCACTTCTGAAACTGATACACTATTTATTTCTCATATCTCAATCAAAAATAAAGAAGTTCGCATTACAAAAGAGATGTATGTGTCAAGAAAAATCGTATTAAACATAGAAGCGGCATCGTATTTTTTAGACGAAATTGTACTAAAAAAAAGAAGAAGTATTTTTTATGTAGATCCAGAAATTATGCCTGCTTATATGGTAAATGCAACAACGTTAAAACTACCTTTTACAAATATGAAGAAAATATCGAGAGCAGATAGTTTAGACATTCGTTTTAAATCTGGATTATCTATTAATTTAGTAGGATTACTAAATAGTTTAAACGGAAACGCAAAAAGAGCAAAACAATTAAAAAAATTAAAAATAACAGATTCAGAATTGTTGAAAATTAGAAAACTATTTTCAGATTTCTTTTTTGAAAAACAACTTGGAATACAAAAACCATATATCAATCAATTTTTAAATTTTTGTGTGACAAAAAATATTATTTCACATTTTAAAAAAGGAAATCAACTTAAATTAACAGAAATTCTAATCAAAGAGAGTAAAATATTTCCGTATAAAAAAATGAACGAAGAAACTTTACTAACCAATAACTAATTATAATACCGAATGGGAAAAAAAATACTCTCGCTCTTTTTCTTTTATCTACTATTCCAAATTTCTTTTTCTCAAGAAAAAAGAGCAGAAATAAATGGTGTTATTTTAAATCCATCTTCAAAAGCAATTAAAAACTCACACATTTTAAATTTAACTACTAATTCAGGAACAATTTCTAATACGGAGGGTGCATTTACAATTAAAGCAAAAAAAGGAGATTGGCTACAAATAACAAACATTCAGTTTTATCCTAAAAACATAAAAATTACCCAAAATACTCGTAAAGAACAATTTTTACGTGTTTATCTTTTACCTATTATAAATCTATTAGATGAAGTTAAACTTAAAAAAAGAATGACAGGTTTTTTACGTTTTGATAGAATTGACAAACCAAAAGATACTATTGGAAGTTTAATGAAAAACTTGGAAAAAGGAATTATGAGCATTCCTTATGCTGAAATTATGAATATGGGAATTGGTAAAGACGAACGTCATTTACAAAAACCAACTGTTACTCCTGGACAATTACCAGGTCTTGAAGGAGTTGGTGGTAGCGCTTTGATTCCATATGCAGATTTAGCTAAGAAAAGAGCTGATAGGGAATTTATAAATTTCAAAGAACAATTTCCCTTGAACCTTAAAAAATTATTTGGTGAAGATTTCTTTTTTATCCGATTAAAAATTCCAAAAGAAAAATACTATCATTTCTTAGAATATTGCAATCCATTAGGCATCGAAGAATTATATAAAAACGGAAAACATCTCGATATTCTTAAAATTTTGTTAAAAGAAAGCAAATCGTATCTACTTCTACTAGAAAACAATAAATAATTTGTTTAATAATGTTTAATTGCTCAGATTTACATACAATTACTACTTAATGAGAACAAAAAAGCTATTGCTATTTGTATTAATACTTCCACTTTTTGCTTTTACAGCACATAAATATTATTTGAGTTTAACTCAAATAAATTACAATTCTAAAAATAAATCCATAGAAGTAATTATCAATGTTTTTATTGATGACATAGAAACTGCTTTCGATAAAATATATCATAAAAAGTTTGAGTTAGATACCAAAAACGAATCAGCAGATTCAGATAAATACTTTTTAGAATATTTACAAAAAAATATAAAATTTAAAGTTGATGGAAAATCGTATGACTATAATTATATAGGTAAAGAATACGATGGCGATGTTCTATTTTTCTATTTAGAAATTAAAAATGTACTAACTAGTACAGAAATAGAAATTAAAAACACTCTTTTATTAGAACATTTTCCTCAACAACAAAACCTTGTAAAATCTAAAGTTTTAAAAAAACATAAAAGCGTTATGCTTACCAAAAAAGAACAAATAGGTATTTTAAAATATTAATAATAATCACTAATTTCAACAAAACCCAATAGTATGAAAAAAATCAGTTTATTAGTTCTCTCACTAGTATTTGTTGCGGCTTCTTCTTTTGCTCAAGAAAAGAAAACCCAACAAGGGCACACAAATCAGAACAAGTTTAAACAACTTAAAGATGTTTTAGCAACACCTACAAGTCAAAGAACTGCTTCTGGAGCGCCAGGAAAAAAATATACTCAACAAAAAGTTGATTATGTAATGGATATCGTTTTAGATGACGATAAAGAAACAATAACTGGAAGTGAAACAATCACATATCACAATAATTCAGAAGACGAATTAACCTATTTATGGTTACAATTAGACCAAAATATGCGTGCTGCAGATTCTAAAACTCCAGATGTTAATCCCGATGAAATTCCTAAAGGACTTTCTAAAGATAAATATGACAAAACGTATGAAGAAAAACCTTTTGATGGTGGATTTAAAATTATGAGCGTTACAAATGTAGATGGTAGTAATTTATCAAATACTATCAATCAAACAATGATGCGTATAAATTTATCAAAGCCTTTAGCTGGTGGAGAAATATTTCAATTTAAAATTAAATGGTGGTACAAAATCAACAATCACAGAACTCAAGGTGGTAGATCTGGTTTTGAGCACTTTCCCGATGGAAACAATAACTATGTAATTGCACAATTCTTTCCAAGATTATGTGTGTATAATAACGTAGAAGGTTGGCAAAATGACCAGTTCTGGGGAAGAAGTGAATTCGCGTTAGAATTTGGAGATTATACGGTAAACATTACAACTCCAGATGACCACATGTTAGGTGCTACTGGTCGTTTAATGAACGAGAGTGATGTGTTAACCAGTACACAACAAAAAAGATTAGCAGAAGCTAAAAAATCTTATAAAGATCCTGTTGTAATTCACACTCAAGAAGAAGCAACAAAAATTGAAAAGAATAGATCTAAGAAAACAAAAACTTGGAAATTCTTTGCAGAAAATGTTAGAGATTATGCATTTGCAACTTCAAGAAAATTTATTTGGGACGGAATGGCAGTTGATATTAATGGTAAAACTGTAATGGCATATTCTTATTATTCTAGAGAAGCAAATTCTTTGTATGGAGATCATTCTACAAGAGCTGCTGCACAAACATTAAAAACCTACTCAAGATACACTTTTGATTACCCATATCATAAAGCAATTTCTGTAGATGGGCAAATGGGAATGGAATATCCAATGATTGCATTTAATCCTGGAAGACCAAATGCAGATGGAACGTATACTGATAAAATGAAATATAGAATGTTGGGTACAACAATTCATGAAGTTGGACATAACTTTTTCCCAATGATTGTAAATTCAGATGAGCGCCAATGGACTTGGATGGATGAAGGTTTAAATTCATTTGTACAAATGTTAGCAATGAGTGATTATGAAAAAGGGTATCCTTTAGGAAGAGGTTTACCAAAAAATATTGTCCCTTATATGAGCGGAGATCAATCTAAAATTGCTCCAATTATGTCTAAGGGAGATAATCTGTACAACTTTGGTGCTAATGCTTATGCAAAACCAGCAACTGCATTATGGATTTTACGTGAAACAATTATGGGACACGAATTATTTGACCATGCATTTAGAACTTACTCTCAACGTTGGATGTTTAAACACCCAACTCCAGCAGATTTCTTTAGGTCTATGGAAGATGCTTCTGCTTTAGATTTAGATTGGTTTTGGAGAGGTTGGTTTTACACTACAGATGTAACAGACATCGGAATTAAAAGTGTTAAAAAGTTTTATGCAAAACCAGAAAGCAATCAAGTAGATTTTACAGAAGACACAACTGAAGGAGCAAGTTTTAAGAAAGGAGAAGGAGCAAATTCAAAATATTTTTATGAAGTCACTTATGATAAACCAGGCGGATTGGTAATGCCAATTATTGTTGAGTTTACTTATAAAGACGGAACAAAAGAAAAGAAAACATATCCAGCTCAAATATGGAGATTGAATGACAATGAAGTTACAAAAGCAATACATTCTGATAAGGAAATTATAAACATAACAATAGATCCAGATTTAGAAACCGCAGATGTAGATTTAACAAATAATAGCTGGCCTAAAAAAGAAGAAACCAAGTTTGATACGTTTAAAAAGAAAATTAAAGGATAATAAATCATCCTATTAAAAAACTTAAAGAGGCCCTATATTTTATAGTGCCTCTTTTCTTTTTTGCTAAAAGTATGTTAAATAAATTTCATAAATTAGTACTCATGACAGATTATGAGTACTTTCATAATTATTTTTAAAAATCAATACAAACTATACACAAAATGAAAAAAATCGGATTACTCTTATTTTCTATTTTCTTAATTGTTGCTTCTGGGTTTTCCCAAGAAAAAACTGAAAAGAAAACTCAACAAGGACACACAGATCAAAACAAATTTAGACAAATGAAAGATGTATTGGCTACGCCAAATACAGTTCATACGGCTTCTGGAGCTCCAGGACATGAATATACTCAGCAAAAAGTTGATTATGTTATGGATATTCGTTTAGACGAAAATACAAATCGTATTTACGGAGATGAAACAATTACTTACTACAATAACTCTAAAGATAATTTAGAATATTTATGGGTTCAGTTAGACCAAAATATGAGAGCGGATGACTCTAAAAGTCCAGATGTAGTTTCTGGAGGAGCATCAGAATTCGTAACTCCAGACAACTTCAAACAAACGTATATGAAGGGAAATAAAGGTTTTGGTTTTAATATTGAAACTGTAGAAAGCAATGGTAAAAACTTATCGCATTTTATTAATAGTACAATGATGCGTATAAATTTACCAAACGCTTTAGCTCCTGGTCAATCATTTAACTTTAGAATTAAATGGAATTATTTAATAAACGACATTAACAAAGACGGTGGACGTTCTGGTTTAGAAACTTTTCCTGACGGAAATAACAACTATACAATTGCACAGTTTTTTCCACGTTTAGCGGTTTATAACAATGTTGAAGGTTGGCAAAATATGCAGTTCTGGGGAAGAAGTGAATTTGCTTTAGAATTTGGAGATTATGATGTGAAATTAACAGTGCCAGAAGATCATATTGTAGATGCAACTGGAGAATTACAAAATGAAGAACAAGTACTAACAAAAGCTCAACAAAAACGATGGGAACAAGCAAGAAAATCTTTTAACGATCCTGTAATAATTGTTACTCAAAAAGAAGCTGAAAAAACAGAAAAAGAACGTTCTAATAAAATGAAGACTTGGCATTTTAATGCTAAGAATGTAAGAGATTTTGCTTGGGCATCTTCACGTAAATATATTTGGGATGCAATGGCTGTTAATATTAATGGTAAAACGGCAATGGCTGTTTCTTTATATCCAAAAGAAGGAAACCCTTTATGGGAAGAGCATTCTACTAGAGCAGTTGCAAACACACTTATTGAGTATTCTAAATTAACTTTTGACTATCCATATAGCAAAGCAATTTCTGTGCATTCAGAAAGACAAGGAATGGAATATCCAATGATTTGTTTCAACTTTGGTCGTCCTAATCCTGACGGAACCTATTCTGACAGAACTAAAAAAGGAATGATTGGTGTAATTACACACGAGGTTGGTCATAATTTTTTCCCAATGATTGTCAATTCTGATGAGCGCCAATGGACTTGGATGGATGAAGGAGTAAACTCTTTTGTAGAGATTTTAGCTGAGTTAAAATATGATCCTGTATTATTTGCAATAAATCCAGCAAAAGACATTACAAGATATATGGGCGGAGATCAATCTAACATCTCTCCTATTATGTCTCAAGGAGATTATGTAAAACAATTTGGGCCAAATGCATATTCAAAACCGGCAGCTGGTTTATACATGTTAAGACAAACAATTATGGGTCCGGAATTATTTGACCATGCATTTAGAACCTATTCTAAACGCTGGATGTTTAAACACCCAACACCAGAAGATTTCTTTAGATCTATGGAAGATGCATCTGCAATGGATTTAGATTGGTTTTGGAGAGGCTGGTTCTATACAACTGATGTTACAGATATAGGAATAAAAGAAGTTAAACCTTTATACGTCACAGACAAACAAAGTGATAAAATTACAAATATTATTAAAACAAATCCTGATGCTAAAGGTTATTTTGATGGTTTAGGAGAATTGGTTTACATAACTGATAAGAAAGAAGACGCAAATCCTGCTGCTTTAAATAAGCATATAAAAGATGGGAAAAAAATTCCTTCCTTTTTATACCAAGTTGAGTTTGAAAAACCAGGTGGATTGGTAATGCCAATTATTGTTGAACTTACCTATGCAGATGGAACGAAAGAAAGAAAAACATTCCCTGCTCAAATTTGGATGAAAGATGATAACAAAGCGTTTAGAGTTTTTGCATCTACTCAAGAAATTAAGAGTATAGTTGTAGACCCAGATTTAGAAACTGCAGATGTAGATACTTCAAATAATAGCTGGCCTAAAAAAGAAGAAACGAAGTTTGATCAAATCAAAAACAAAGTAAAAGGATAGAAATCCTTTACTTATAAAAACTAAAAGCCCAATCTAAGGATTGGGCTTTTTTTATATAAAAAAAGTACTCTTTATTTCTTCTTAAATATTAAGAATAACCCAATTAAAACCAAAGGAATACTTAATACTTGCCCTGTGTTTAACGAATTAAAGATCCAGTCTTCACGACCGTCTACTTGTGCTTCTTTCAAGAATTCGATTACAAAACGTAACGACCATAAAACGGCAAAGAAAATACCAAATAAATATCCTAATTTGTGTTTGGCATCTGTTTTCCAATACATTCTCCAAAGAACAAAGAATAAAATTAAATAACTAAATGCTTCGTACAATTGTGTTGGATGTCTTGGTACTGTTTCTCCAGCGCTCTTAAAAATCACTCCAAAACTACTTCCAGTTGGTTTGCCGTAAATTTCTGAATTAAAAAAGTTCCCCATTCTAATAAAAAATCCAGCTAACGCAACCATAATCCCCATTCTATCTAAAATAAATAAAAACGGTTTATTGATTATTTTTTTGCTATAAAAGTACAATGCTGCTATAATTCCAACTGCTGCTCCATGACTAGCAAACCCTGTATAGCCTGTAAATTGCCATCCTTTTATCAATCCAAATAAAGCAGAAGAATTTGCGTTTTCTTTAAACGGTAAAATAATTTCTAATAAATGGTGCTGATAATAATCCCAACTATAAAAAAACACATCCCCTAAACGCATACCTATCAACATAGAAATGAAGGTGTACATGAAAAGTGAATCTAATTTTTCTACAGGAATTTCATCTTCAATAAAGATTCTTTTCATCAATCGTAACCCTAAAACAAAAGCTACTACAAACATTAAACTGTACCATCTAATTACAAAAAATCCTAAATCGATTCCTAATGATGGGTCCCAAACTATTGATAAAAAACTCATATTTTAATTATTTTGTCAGGTCGAGCGCAGTCGAGACCAATTTTACTAACTATTTATAAAGATCTCTCGCTAACTACGTTTCTATTTTCGAATAAAATATATTTCATTTTCAAATAATGCTCGAGGTAACAATGTTTATTTTTTCTTTTCCGGAACAGGGTCATACCCTTGTCTACCCCAAGGATGACAACTAAATATTCTTTTAATCGCTAACCAACCACCTGTAAACAAACCATGTTTTTGTAATGCTTCAATAGCATAATGAGAACATGTTGGCGAATATCTACACGATGATGGTGTATAAGGCGAAATTGCTGTTTGATAAAAACGAACCAATATAATAAATGGATATGTTAAAATCTTTTTCATTTATTTACTTTAAGATTTCTCGACTACGCTCGAAACAACATTTCACAAAATTGTTTCATTTTAAAATTAAAAATTAATTGGTTGAAAAAGTGGTTCCTTCTCTACCGTCTTTTAATTGAATTCCTAATGCTAACAATTCATCTCTAATTTGATCAGACAACGCCCAATCTTTATTATCTCTTGCTTCTTTACGAAGTTTGATTAATAATGCTACTACCCCATCAATTTTATATGAACTGTTTTGTTTTGTCTCATTGGTTAATCCTATAACATCAAAAGAAAATACGTAAATTGTTTTTTTTAAATCAGCTAAATCATCCAAAGAAATCGTTGCTTTTTGTTCTTTTAATTGATTGATAATTTTAACGGCTTCAAATAAATGAGATATTAAAATTGGTGTATTAAAATCATCATTCATCGCATCATAACATTGCTGTTTCCATTTAGAAATATCAACAGATGATGTTTTGCTAGTTTCAATAGTGTTTAATGAATTTACGGCATCCATCAATTTATAATATCCTTTTTCAGAAGCTTCTAATGCATCACTAGAAAAATCTAAAATACTTCTATAATGTGCTTGCATATTAAAGAAACGCACAACACTTGGTGCAAAAGCTTTGCTTAACACTGAATTTTCTCCAGTAATAATTTCTTTTGGCAATACAAAGTTTCCTGTTGACTTTGCCATTTTCTGACTATTTAATAACAGCATATTAGCATGCATCCAATAATTTACAGGAGGTTTTCCACTACATGTATGAGATTGTGCAATTTCACATTCGTGATGCGGAAATTTTAAATCCATTCCACCTCCATGAATATCAAATTGTTCTCCTAAGTATTTAGTACTCATAACAGAACATTCTAAATGCCACCCTGGAAAACCAACTGACCAAGGTGATGGCCAACGCATAATATGTCTGTCATCCGCTTTTTTCCAAAGTGCAAAATCTTGTGGGTTTTTCTTATCTGATTGCCCGTCTAAAGCTCTAGTATTATGAATGGCATCTTCCATTTTTCTACCAGAAAGAATTCCGTAATTATTACCGTCTTCGTTATACTTCAACACATCAAAATATACCGAACCATTTACTTCATACGCCAACCCTTTTTCTATGATTTCTTTAATCATTTCAATTTGCTCTACAAGATGACCTGTTGCGGTTGGTTCAATACTTGGTGATAAAAAATTATATTTTTCTAAGGTTTCATGGAAATCAACTGTATAACGTTGTACAACTTCCATTGGTTCAATTTCTTCTATACGCGCTTTTTTAGAAATTCTGTCTTCACCTTCATCAGCATCATTTTCTAAATGACCTGCATCCGTAATATTACGAACATACCGAACTTTATATCCTAAATGCTGTAAATAACGAAACACCATATCAAACGACATAAATGTTCTAACGTTTCCTAAATGAACGTTGCTATAAACAGTTGGTCCACAAACATACATGCCAACGCGTCCTTCTATTAGAGGTTTAAAAAGCTCTTTGCTTTTGGTAAGTGAGTTGTAGATTTTAAGCTGATTCTCTTTATAGATTCCCATTAAGTAGCATGCATTTATAGAAATGTAAAGATAGGGAGTTTTACGGAAAGAGAAAACGGGAATTTGTTAGAAGTTTGATAAAATTAAAAGTAGGTTTTTTTACTCAATAAATTAGTGTTTTTACAGGCATCAATTAAATGATTGTGTAACTCTTTTGTTTGATTCATTGTTGATTAGTTACCTTAGAGACGAACCTTTTTTCGCTCTGTTGCAAAATGTAATTATTTTATTCATAAATTTACACTAATTATTTCGGCAACTCTATTATGGCTCTCAAAAAAAAATCTGCTCTCCACGAAAAAAAAGGCGTTTTACAGCCCGAAACGACCAGTAGTTCTTCTGCACAACAAATTAAAAAAAGCAGAAGTAAGCAATTTTTGGTGGATGAATTTGTTACTAAAATTTTAGCTGGCGATATTACTTTTTTAAGTAGAGCTATTACTTTGGTAGAAAGTACCAATGCAACACATCAACAAAAAGCAAACGAAATTTTAGAACGCTGTTTGCCCCATGCAAATAAATCGATACGAATAGGAATTACCGGCGTTCCTGGTGTTGGAAAAAGTACTTTTATAGAAAGTTATGGAAAGTATTTAACCAAGCAACACAAAAAAGTTGCAGTCTTAGCTATTGACCCAACAAGTTCTGTACACAAAGGAAGTATTTTAGGCGATAAAACTAGAATGGAAGAGCTTGTGACTGACATAAATGCATTTATCAGACCTTCGCCTTCCGGAGCTTCTTTAGGTGGCGTTGCTCAAAAAACGCGCGAAACCATTATTTTATGTGAAGCTGCTGGTTTTGATACCATTATTATTGAAACGGTTGGTGTTGGACAAAGCGAAACTGCCGTACATTCTATGGTAGATTTCTTTTTACTATTAAAAATTGCTGGTGCTGGAGACGAATTACAAGGCATTAAACGCGGAATTATAGAAATGGCTGATGCTATTGTGATTAATAAAGCAGACGGAGAAAATATTCAAAATGCCAATATTGCAAAAACGGAGTTTAACAGAGCGTTGCATTTGTATCCGCCAAAAGAAAGTACTTGGCAACCAAAAGTATTAACATGTAGTGCTATTGAACATAACGGAATTGCAGAAATAGATGCACTTATTTTAACCTTTTTACAACTCACAAAAGAAAACCACTATTTCACAAAACGTAGAAACGAGCAAAACAAATATTGGTTAAAAGCTACGATAGAACAACAATTAAAAGATACGTTTTACTATAATAAAACAGTACAACAACAATTAGAAAAAGAAATACACAACTTAGAAAAAGGAACTACAACACCTTTTAATGCAGCGAAACGATTGTTAGAGTTGTAATAATAATTTGGTTTGTTTCTTATAAAAGCAATTTTCGATAACTTCGCTAACGTTTGATATAAATAATTAAAACTCGCCATATCATTTAGGCTAGCAGCAGCCCTGACCCATCCTAAAATATGTATACACTAAACAATAAGTATATGTATAATAATGACAGAGTAATTAGACTTTTGTATATATTCGCCTAACGAATGGTTTGATTGTAAAAACATAAAAATTTATGAAATATTTATTATTTCTTTTTTGCTCAAGCTTTTATCATCAAGTTTTACATCATCAGATTCTTTCCTCACAAAGAAAAACAGGTGTATTAACAAACAGGACAAATATATATACCAATATAAACAGTAAAGTGTTACAGGAAATTCTAAAAACAGATATGTTGTTTAGTAAGTATTTCAACAAAACCTTTGGTCTAAAATACATTCCGAGTCCAATAAATTTAACAGACATTACAACAGTTACCTACCCATGTAAATTACCCCTTTTAGCGGTCTTAAATTTTACGCTGCTTGGATTTATTGAAAGTCAATTTAAAACTATCTTTACCTAATGAATATTTCCCTTAAAAATCAAAGAATTCTCGTTACAGGAGCTTCCCGAGGAATTGGAAGAGCCATTGCAAAGCAACTTTCCGAATCCGGTGCTGAGGTAATCATCCACTATAATTCCAATAAGTTAGAGGCTGATAAATTAAAAAAAGAGCTTCAAAATACAAGTTTTACAGAGTCATGTGATCTTTCGGATACTGAACAGGTGAAAGGCTTTATTCCTAGACTTGTTCAAAAATATGGTCCGATATCCGCGCTGGTAAACAATGCCGGAATTTCCCCAAGTGCTGAGGATTCATTGCCTACGGATGAATGGTTGAGAATTTGGGAACAAACCTTCTCTGTAAACACAACGGCTGTCGGAATTTTATGTAAAGAATTTGTCGATCAGGCCAAAATTCAGCAGAATGGTCGAATCGTAAACATATCCTCGCGAGCAGCTTTTCGTGGTGATACGACAGATTATATAGCTTATGCCGCTTCCAAAGGGGCAATTGTAAGTCTCACTCGATCAATTGCTAGATATTACGGGAAACAAGGAATCAAAGCCTTTTTAATCGCTCCTGGATTTACCAGGACAGACATGGCCAACGCTATCCTAGAAGAATACGGTGAGGACTTTGCTTTGAAAGATATTGCGCTGAATGAACTTACAACTCCGGAAGATATCGCACCCATGATTGCCTTGCTTTGTTCTGGATTGGCAGATCATGCGACCGGAACATCAATTGACATAAACGCCGGATCATACGTTCGGTAAAACTCTCAAGCGTGAAAAACTCATTTCTTTATAAACAAATAATACAATATAATTTCGATTTAATAAATGATGAATCTAAAATTGTTTACATTTATTCAACCTTAACAATAGAACCATCACATTACAACACTGTTTTTACTTCTAATCTTGGACAGAACAAATTAGAGTAAAAATTATAAACACAACTAAAGCAACTAACATGGATATTAAAATCACCAAAACAGAAAACTCCAAATTAAAAGATATAGACTTCAACAATATTCCGTTTGGAAAGTATACTTCAGACCATATGTTTATTATGGATTATGCCAATGATCAGTGGGGTGATTTCAGAATTGTTCCTTATCAAAGTTTACAGCTCGACCCACAATCTAAAGCACTACAATATTGCCAATGTATTTTTGAAGGCATGAAGGCAACCATTGGTCCGGATGGCACTCCAAAATTGCTGCGCCCCGATTTAAATATTGAACGGTTTAATCTTTCAGCTGAACGTATGTGTATGCCTACAGTGTCGGGCGAACTGTTTTTATCAGCCCTAAAAGCAATAACCCATTTAGAAATAAACTGGATTCCTAAAGCAGAAGGAAGTGCGTTGTACCTGCGCCCCACAATGATTTCCACTGAAAGTTCTTTGGGAGTAGGTCCTTCAAGTACGTATACATTTTATATTTATGCTGCTCCTGCTCAGCCCTATTTTACAGTCCCTGTAAAACTAATTACAGAACAAAGATTAATAAGGGCAGTTCCCGGAGGCACAGGTGAAGCTAAAACAGGAGGCAATTATGCCGGTTCTTTTAAAGCTGGTCAGTTAGCAAAACAAAAGGGTTTCGATCAGGTTATCTGGCTTGAAAGCCCCCAATTTAAAAAGATACAGGAAACAGGTATGATGAATTTGTTTTTTGTTATTGGTGATTCGGTTTTAACACCAGCTCTTAACGGCGCAATTTTAAAAGGCACAACTCGTACTTATTTTATTGATATTCTTAAAGAGAAAAATATAAAGGTGGATATACGAGATATTTATATTGATGAAATTATAGAAGCATACCACAACGGAAATTTAAAAGAAGCTTTTGGTTCGGGCACAGCAGCGGTGGTTTCTCATATCTCAGAAATTACACATGGCGATGTATATATGACTTTGCCAAACACCAAAGAAGCTGAAATCAGTAATATGTTGTACAAAGAAATAAACGGACTAAGAGCAGGAATAATTGAAGACAAACACAATTGGTTAGTACCCGTTTATTAAATATTTTAAATCATTAAATCAAATATATAGTTATGCAAAAAATTAACTGGAGTGATATCCCTGTTGAACAGGTAAATTCAAAAATGAAAAGACAATTTATTCATGGAGAAAAAGTGATGATTGCTAAAATGGAGTTTGAGGACGGGTTCACTGTCCCCTGGCACTCACACGACAATGAACAAATAACCGAAGTGCAAGAAGGCGTGCTTCGTTTTTGGTTTGATGATGATGAAGATAATTTTATGGATATATTGCCTGGCGAAGCAATTATTATTCCGGGTAATCGCAGGCACAAAGCTTTAATGGTTGGCAAGGTTATAGAAATCGACACTTTTGCTCCACCACGACAAGATTGGATTGATGGGTCAGATAATTATTTAAGAAAGTAGTTGGTAAAAATAAATACAGAAATATAAAATTTAAAGATGGATTTAGGAATTCAAAACAGGGTTGCATTAATACTAGCATCAAGTAAAGGCTTGGGTAAAGCTGTTGCAATTGAATTAGCAAAAGAAGGTGCAAAAGTTATTATATGCGGTACTGATGCAGTAGCATTGGCAACAACTAAAGCCGATATTGAAGCTATTGCACCAAATAATGTAGCATCGTTTGTTTGTGATATTACTGATGAAGGCCAGCGTAAAAACCTTGTGGAGCAAAGTATAAAAGCTTTTGGTACTATTGAAATTTTAGTAACAAATACCGGTGGTCCTGCAACCGGTGCATTTGAACAATTTAATTTAGATGATTGGAAACACCTCTATAATTTATTGTTCTTAAGCGCTGTTGATATTATTCAACAGGTGTTGCCGAATATGAAGAAAAAAGGTTTCGGACGTATTTTAACCATAACTTCTGTTGCTGTTAAACAACCTGCCGACAACCTAATTTCATCAAATGCTGTTCGAACAAGTTTATTGGGTTTGGTAAAAAGCCTGTCTAACGAAGTAGCTATTCATGGCATCACGGTAAATAATTTGTTGCCGGGATACACGAATACAAACCGGCTAGAAAATCTTATTCATAAAAATCCAAAAGTAAACGAGGTAAAAGCCACCATCCCAATGAAACGGTTTGGAACACCCGAAGAGTTTGCTGCAGCCGCAGCATTCTTAGTAAGTGATCGGGCAAGTTATATTACAGGTCAATCATTGGCAGTTGATGGAGGGTGGATTAAGGGGCATTAAATTTAATTTTAACCTGTAGTCATATTTTAGGAGTAGACAGCTGAAAAACCAATGAGAATGGGATTTGACCGAACAGAAATGCGGAGAAAATGGTAGAAAAAATTAAAAATGAGAACGTAAAATAACTGGCTACAACAAAGAACTGAGTTAAAAAACAACTCTTTTATTCTTTCTGATTTATACCCTTAAATTTATAAATGTAAACTTAAGCCGTGTGTAATTAATTGCTGGTTCTGTGTGTACTCGAAAAATCCTCATAGAGAAATTCTAAACTATTTTTAAAGCAATAGTTCGAGGAATACAAAAAAACGCCTCAGAATTTAAGCTGAATTTATTTCAGTTTCTGAGGCGTTTTACTTAAAATATATATTTCTAAGAAAACCTACAAAGCCAATACTTCTTGAACTTTATCTGCAGCTTCTTGAAATTCAGTAGCAGAAATAATTTCCATTCCGCTATTGTCAATCAATGCTTTTGCTTCAACAGCGTTCGTTCCTTGTAATCTACAAATAATAGGGACATTAATTTTGTCTCCCATGTTTTTGTAAGCATCTACAACTCCTTGCGCTACTCTATCACAACGTACAATTCCACCAAAAATATTAACTAAAATTGCTTTTACGTTTTTGTCTTTTAAAATAATTCCGAAAGCAGTTTCCACACGTTGTGCATCAGCTGTTCCTCCAACATCTAAAAAGTTTGCAGGTTCTCCACCAGCTTGTTTAATTAAATCCATCGTTGCCATCGCCAAACCAGCTCCGTTTACCATACATCCAACGTTACCATCTAAATCTACATAATTTAAACCAGCAGCATTTGCTTCAACTTCAATTGGATTCTCTTCACGTAAATCGCGCATTAATGCGTAATCTTTGTGTCTGTATAATGCATTATCATCTATTGTAACCTTAGCATCAACTGCTAAAATTTTATTATCAGAGGTTTTTAATACAGGATTGATCTCAAACATTGAAGAATCTGATTTTACATACGCAGTATATAAGTTTGTTATAAAATTTACCATTTCTTTTAATGCAACTCCAGATAAACCTAAGTTAAAGGCAACTTTACGAGCTTGAAAAGGCATGATTCCTAATAAAGGATCTATTTCTTCAGTAAAAATTAAATGTGGTGTTTCTTCTGCCACAGTTTCAATATCCATTCCACCTTCAGTAGAATACATAATCATGTTTTTACCAGTATTTCTGTTTAGTAAAACAGATATGTAATATTCTTCTGGTTCAGAATCACCAGGATAATATACGTCCTCGCAAATTAACACTTGGTTCACTTTTTTTCCTTCTGCAGAAGTTTGTGGTGTAACCAGCATCATTCCAATAATACTATTAGAAATACTTTCTACCTCAGATAAGTTTTTTGCCAACTTAACTCCGCCACCTTTTCCACGTCCACCTGCATGAACTTGAGCTTTTACAACGTACCAACTTGTACCCGTTTCTACGGTTAATTGTTTTGCTGCATCTACAGCTTCTTTATGGTTTTTTGCTACTATACCGCGTTGAATTCTAACGCCAAAACTATTTAGTATTTCTTTACCTTGATATTCGTGTAAATTCATTTTTAAGAATGTTTTTTAACGCCACAAAAGTACAAATTCAAATTTAAAATAACGTATCAATTTTTATAAAATAACCTAGAAAAAAGATGTCTTAAAAAATTCATAAAATAGTAAAGAAATTAACATGATTTTATGATAATTACAATTAATCCTAAATATTTTTGCTACAGAAAATTAATTACAACTTAAGATGACAATAAAAACCTCGAAACTATTATTTCTGTTTTTCCTTTTTACAAGCGCATTTCTTTTTTCTCAAAACCACATACAAAAAAAGTCATTAAACATAAAACGTAACACAAATAAAGCACCAAAAATTGATGGTTTGCTTACGGATGATGTTTGGAAAGGGTTAGAAATTGCCAGAGATTTTATAATGATGGAGCCAAACAATGGCGAAAAAGAAGATCCAGCATATAAAACAGAAGTAAAAGTGTTATATGATGATGAAGCAATTTATGTTTCTGCAATCATGTACGATCCCGAGCCTTCTAAAATAGCAATGGAATTTACCAGTAGAGATAATACTGGACAAACAGATCATTTTACCTTAGTATTAAACCCAAGTAACGATGGTTTAAATGCTACATCGTTTGAAGTAATGGCTACAGGAACACAAGTAGATGCAAAAGTTTCTGACGGAAAAGAAGATAAAGATTGGAGTGCTGTTTGGAAAAGTGCTGTTCAAATTTTAGATAATGGCTGGTCTTTAGAAATGAAAATTCCGTATGCTACATTGCGTTTTTCTAATGAAGAAGTACAAACTTGGGGAATTCAGTTTGGAAGAAAAATAATCAACCAAAACTCACAATATACATGGAATCATATTGATAATACAGTAGGTAAATGGACACAATATGATGGAATTTTAAAAGGAATTAAAAATATTAATCCACCAACACGTTTAAGTTTTTATCCGTACGCATCTACTTCAGTTTCTCATTTTGACGGAGAAACAGAATATCGTCAAAACTTAGGAATGGATTTAAAATACGGAATTACAGAAAACTTCACGTTAGATCTAACATTGGTTCCTGATTTTGGACAAACAGCTTTTGATAATGTTACGTTAAATCTTAGTCCGTTTGAACAACGTTTTAACGAGCAAAGACAATTTTTTACAGAAGGAACCGAATTATTTAACAAAGGAAAAATGTTTTATTCGAGAAGAATTGGCAATAGACCGGTTGGTTATTATGACGCTTACGATAATTTAGCAGCTAACGAAGAAGTATTTATAAATCCAGATAAAGTAAATATGCTAAATGCTTTAAAGGTTTCTGGAAGAACAAAAGGTGGTTTAGGAATTGGGTTTTTTAATGCCATTACAGATGAAACCAAAGCAACAATTAAAAAAACTACTACACAAGGAAACACAGCTGTAGATGAGTATTATTATAAAGTAACTGAGCCTTTTGCAAACTACAACGTATTAGTTTTAGATAAACAGTTCAATCAAAATTCTTCTCTTACATTTATCAATACCAATGTTTTAAGAGAAGGAGAATATAGAGACGCAAATGTTACCGGCTTATTATATCATTTAACAAATAAATCAAATACCTATTTTACTGACGGATATATAAAAACAAGTAATATTAAAGAAAACGGAGCAACAGAAACAGGTTATGCTTTTGATTCTAGTATCGCTAAAATTGCTGGTAATTGGCAAGGAGAAGTTGGTTATAATATGGAAGATGATACCTTTAATTATAATGACTTAGGTTTTCAAAGAAGAAACAATCAACAAACCATCTATTTATGGGGGAGTTATAAAATCTTACAACCTGTTGGTAAATTCAATGACTTTAAAGTAAGCTTTAGATTGTTTAATAGCTTTTTATATAACCCAGGAGTTTACACAGGAAACAGTTATAAAATTGGATTTTTTGCAAACACAAATAAACGTTTTTCTTTTGGTTTTAATGCAAGTGGGAAAATTGGAAAACAAAAAGATTTCTACGAACCAAGAAGAGCTATTTCAGAACAACTTTATTTAGAGAGAAATTCAGAAATTGATTTTGACGGGCTTATATCTACAGATTTCAGAAAAAAGTTTGCCTTTGATTTAAAAGGAAATACCAGAAAAGTATTTGGAACAGATCAAACAGGATTTGGTTTTGAATTTGGACCAAGATATCGTTTTAGCAACAAAATGTCTTTAGTTTATAGATTTAAGTTTAATAGTTCTAAAAACGAAATTGGCTACGTAAATAATAATAATAATAATATTATTATTTTTGGCAAAAGAGGTTCTGATTCTTACGAAAATAGTTTATCAGGTATATATAGCTTTAGTACAAAATCTTCTGTATCATTATCTTTTAGACATTATTGGCAAACCGTAAAATATAATAGTCAATTTTATAGTTTAAATACAGACGGAACATTAGCCGATCATACATATACAAATAATCATGATGTAAATTATAATAGCTGGAATTTAGATTTAAATTACTTATGGGAATTTGCTCCAGGAAGTCAGTTGACTGCTTTTTACAGAAACTCAATATTTAATGCTAACGATCAATCTGCATTAAACTTTATTAATAACATTGATGATTTATTTAATCAACCAGCATTACACACTTTTTCTATAAAGTTTGTTTATTTTATTGATTACAACAATATTAAAAATATATTTTAATTTCCATTAAATACATGTAAAGACCTTGTTCTGTTAAAGCTTCAAGGTCTTTTGCTTTTTGTAACTTATTTTTAATACTTTCGTGGTATTGATATATAATTATGATAATTGCTAAAAACATACATAAATCTTACGGCAACGTTTCTGTTTTAAAAGGCGTGGATTTACATATTAAAAAAGGTGAAGTTGTTGCAATTGTTGGTCCTTCAGGAGCAGGAAAAACAACATTATTACAAATAATTGGAACTTTAGACAAACCTCAAACAGATGTAGATTATGAGTTGATTTTGAATTCCGTTTCTCTAAAAGGAGTTTCAGACAGTCAAATTTCTAAATTTAGAAATCAACACATCGGGTTTATTTTTCAATTTCATCAATTATTACCAGAATTTACTGCATTAGAAAATGTATGTATTCCTGCATATATTGCAAAAAAAGAAAAAAAGGAGACCGAAAAAAGAGCAAAAGAGTTATTAGATTTTTTAGGCTTAGAAGATCGACATCAACACAAACCAAATCAGCTTTCTGGCGGAGAACAACAGCGTGTTGCAGTTGCTAGAGCGTTGATAAATAATCCCTCTGTAATTCTAGCTGATGAACCAAGCGGGAATTTAGATTCTACGTCTGCAAAAAATTTGCACGAACTTTTCTTTAAGTTAAGAGATGAGTTCAATCAAACCTTTGTAATGGTAACACATAATGAGGAATTAGCGGCAATGGCAGACAGAACTTTAACCATGAAAGATGGTTTTATTATCTAAGAAAACTTTCTCTAAATACTAACGATGTCAATCCATAAAGCTGATTTAAAAGAATTTTTAGACGAAAAAGTTGCCTTATACAACAATCCTAAATTTATTGAATCTGATCCTATTCAAATTCCACATTTGTTTTCAAAAAAAGAAGATATAGAAATTGCAGGGTTTTTAACTGCTACAATTGCTTGGGGAAATCGAAAAATGATTATCAGAAACGCTCAGAAGTTGATGGAATTGCTAGAGTTTTCTCCACATGATTTTATTCTAAACCATCAAGAAAAAGATTTAAGTAGGTTTAAAAATTTTGTACACAGAACGTTTAATTCGATTGATGCTGTACAGTTTATAAAGTCATTACAACATATATATCAAAATCATAGCGGATTAGAGCAATCGCTCGCTATTAAAGACAAATCACAGAATTATAGAACAGCAATTTCTAGCTTTAAAGAGTTGTTTTTTGAAATTCCACACCAACAAAGAACACAGAAACATATTTCTGATCCAATGAAAGGTTCTGCAGCAAAAAGAATAAATATGTTTTTACGTTGGATGGTTAGAAATGATACTTGTGGCGTTGACTTTGGAATTTGGATGACACACAATCCTGCAAACATTTCCTGTCCGATTGATGTACATTCAGGAAATGTAGCAAGAAAACTCGGATTATTAGAAAGAAAACAAAACGATTGGAAAGCCGTTATTGATTTAGATGAAAATTTACGTCTTTTAGATAAAAATGATCCTTCTAAATACGATTTTGCTTTATTTGGATTGGGCGTTTTTGAAAAATTTTAATTCAAAAAAAGTATGATTAGTTTAGTTATATTTGAAATCTAATTACAACGTATGCAATTTAAACATCCAGAAATTTTATACTTTTTAGGGTTCATACTAATCCCTATTTTAGTACATTTATTTCAGTTGCAAAAGTTTAAAAAAACACCTTTTACAAACGTTGCTTTTTTACAAAAAATCATACTCCAAACTCGTAAAAGCTCAACGCTAAAAAAATGGATCATTTTAGCATCAAGAATACTGCTTTTTACAGCAATCATTATTGCCTTTTCTCAACCGTATTTTAGCTCTAAAAAAGCAGAAGAAAAACAACATACATTTATCTATTTAGACAATTCTTTAAGTTTAAGTTCTAAAGGAGAAAAAGGCCTTTTATTACAAAACTCCATTAAAGAAATTATAGAAAATACTTCAGAAAAAGAAACGTACAGTTTACTGACAAATTCTGATTTCTATGAAAAAATAAACTCAATCGAGCTTAAAAAAGTGCTATTAAAACTACAAACTAACGCTTCTTCTAGAGGCTTAGAAGAAGTTTTACTAAAAATTAAAGGTTCTGAATTAAATGAAATTAATACTTTATATAAATCGATATTGATATCTGATTTTCAAATAGATAATAAAAATAAAAAAATAGATTTCACAAATGTAACATCTCCTGTTTCGTTCATAAAATTGAATTCAGCACAAAAAAACAACCTTTCTATTGATAGCCTTTTTATAGAAAATCAAAACGACAATATTTTTCTAGTACATGTTGTAATAAAAAATCAAGGTGATTTAAAAAATAATATTTCTATTGCACTTTACAATAACGAAACGGTTGTTTCAAAACAAACATTCTCTATCAAAGAAAATGAAGAAAAGAGCATTTCATTCCCTATTCAGAATCAAGAGAGAATAAACGGAAAAATTATACTCGATTTTGATGATGCTTATAATTTTGATAACACCTTTTATTTCACGCTAAATTCAACTAAAAAAATAAACGTTTTTAGCATTGGAAAAAACCATGAATTCTTATCAAAAATTTACACTGAAAATGAATTCAATTTCGCCTCGAGTTCTTTGCAAAATATCAACTATAATGTACTGCAAAAACAAGAGCTAATCATTTTAAATGAACTAGAAGAATTGCCAATACCTTTAATTACATTTTTGCAAAATCATTTAAAAGAAGGAAAAAGTTTGATTGTAATTCCGAATACAAATACCAACCTAAATTCTTACAATTCGTTTTTTAATAGAATAAACGCTGGCAATATTTCTTATAAAGTCTCCGATTCTTTAAAAATCACCAATATCAACTTTAAAAATCCGTTTTTTAAGAATGTTTTTTCTAAAGATGTTTCGAATTTTCAATATCCAACTGTAAAAAGCTATTACAATTCTAATTTCAAACAAGCATCAAGCATCATACGCTTTGAAAATCAGCAAGATTTCATCAATCAAACTTCATTAAAAAAAGGAAATCTTTTTTGGATTGCAAGTTCTTTAAACACTAGCAATAGTAACTTTACAAGTTCTCCGTTAGTGGTTCCTGTTTTTTATAACTTCGGAAAATTTAGTGCAAAATACCCAAAACTATATTATATAATTGGAGAACCAAATTTTATTGACATTGCAACTGTTCTAAAAAAAGACGAAGTAGTAACGATAAAAAATAACACAACTTCATTTATTCCTTTACAACAGTTATATACTACAAAAATTACTTTAGAAACCACAGACAATCCAGAAATACAAGGCTTATATACTATAAATAAGGATACTGTAGTTTTAGAAACTATTGCTTACAACTATAATTCATCAGAAAGTAAATTGCAGTTTTTAAACATTAAAGAAGAAATTAAAGGCAATAAAAATCTTCAATATTCTGAATCTATTGCTGATGTTTTACATAAAAATACAGAGAAAAATAAAGTTACTTGGCTTTGGAAATGGTTTTTAGCCCTAGCTATTGTATCTTTGATCTTTGAAATATTGATTTTAAAATTCTTAAAACTATGAGTACGCTACTAAAATCAGCTACTATAATAGACGCTAGCAGTCAATTCAATAATCAAAAAAAAGATATTTTAATTACCAATGGCGTAATTGAAAAGATCGAAAACTCAATTCCAACTAAATCAAATTACAACGTTGTAAAATTAGAAAACCTACATGTTTCTTGTGGATGGTTTGATACAAGTGTATCGTTTGGAGAGCCAGGTTTTGAAGAAAGAGAGACCATTGCAAACGGACTAAATACTGCTGCCAAAAGTGGTTTTACAACAGTAGCAATTAACTCAAATACAAATCCGTTTATAGACAACAAATCTGCTGTTGAGTTTTTAATAAACAAAGGAAAAGGTTTTGCTACTAAACTCTTTCCTATTGCCTCTTTAACTCAAAAAAGCGAAGGAAAAGAAATGGCAGAATTGTACGACATGCAACAATCTGGAGCAATTGCTTTTGGAGATTACAACAAATCGGTTGCCAATGACAACTTGATGAAAGTCGCTTTATTATACGCTCAAAATTTTGACGGACTGGTATTAAGCTTCCCTAATAATAACTCAATTGCAGCTGAAGGTTTGGCTAACGAAGGTAATAACAGCACAAAGTTAGGCCTAAAAGGAATACCTGCTTTAGCAGAACATTTACAAATTGCTAGAGATTTATTTTTACTTGAATATACTGGCGGAAAATTACATATTCCAACAATTTCTACAGCAGAATCTGTAAAACTTATTAAAGGAGCAAAAAAACAGGGATTATATGTAACATGCAGTGTAAGTGCACATCATTTAACGTTGACTGATGATGAATTACATGGATTTGACAGCAATGTAAAAGTTACGCCGCCATTACGAACTCAAAAAGATTGCAATGCGCTTGTAAAAGGCGTAAAAAGTGGAATTATAGACATCATAACTTCAGATCATAACCCTATAGATATTGAGCATAAAAAAGTAGAATTTAGCACTGCAAAAAATGGAACAATCGGTTTAGAAAGTTGTTTTGGCGCAGTAAATTCAGTATTAACTTTAGAAGAAAGCATCGAAGCATTAACGACAAAACCTCGCGCTATTTTTGATTTAAAAAGCACTTCTATAGCAATTGGAGAAAAAGCAGATATCAGCTTATTCAATCCAAAATTAAACTATACGTTTGCAAAAGAAAACATCTTATCAACTTCTAAAAATTCAACATTTTTAGGAAAAAAATTGAACGGAAAAGCTTACGGAATCTTTGCTAACAATCAATTGGTTATCAATTAATATTTATGAATTCAGAATTGCATTATATTGTTCATCAACCTAAAATTGAACAAGAAAACCCACCTTTATTAATTTTACTACATGGCTACGGAAGTAACGAAGAAGATTTATTTTCTTTCGCCTCAGAATTACCAGAAGAATTGTTAATTGTAAGTGCAAGAGCACCATTTGATATGAATTTTGGTGGTTATGCTTGGTATGCAATTACGTTGGATGCAAATGATGAAAAATTTTCTGATTTAGATGAAGCTAGACAATCTTTAACAAAGATTGCAAACTTTATAGAATATATAAAATTAACGTATAAAACCAACCCTAAAAACACTTTTTTGTTAGGATTTAGCCAAGGTGCAATTTTAAGTTATGCCTTGAGTTTAAATTACCCAAACAAAGTGCAACATGTAATTGCTTTAAGTGGATACATTAACGAAGAATTAGTTGCTAAAGAAGTTTCTTGTTTAAACATTTATACAGATTATTATATCTCTCACGGCTCTGTAGATCAGGTTTTACCTGTAGAATGGGCACGGAAAGCCCCAGAATATTTAAACACCAATAAACTGCAGAATGTATATTCAGAATATCCTGTAGGACACGGAGTTGCGCCACAAAACTTTTACAGTTTTAAATCTTGGATTGAAGAGCGTTTGTAATTTATATAGTTTTTCTAAACTTGTTTTTTAACTATCTTTCGCTACGTGTGCTGAACTTGTTTCAGTAACGTTTGATATAACGAATTAAAACTCGCCATATCATTTTAAAGTTAGCGAATCTCCAAAAACTACACATCAATTTTCAAACCATCATACCCTAAAAATACATTGCTTGGTAATGTTTTTTCAACTTCATCATGAAACCCTAATCGGTGGCTAATATGAGAGAAATAAGTGCGTTCTGGGTTAATTTCTTTTACAAAATCAAGCGCTTCTTCTAAATTAAAATGTGTTGGATGTGGTTCTTGTCGCAAGGCATTTACAACCAATACTTTTACGCCTTTGAGTTTTTCTTTTTCTACTTCAGAAATGGTTTTTACATCTGTTAAATACGCGAAATCATCAAAACGATAACACGTTACAGGTAAGGTTCCGTGTAATACTTCAATTGGTGTAACTTCTACTCCATCTAAATAAAAAGCAGTATCATCAACAACATTTACGACAACTTTTGGCGCACCAGGATATCTGTCTTTTGCAATAAAAATATATTCAAAACGCTTTTGCAAGCTATATAAAGTTCTTTTATCTGCATAAATTGGCACTTCTCCCATTTGATAACTATACGGTCTTACATCATCAAAACCTGCTGTATGATCAGAATGTTCGTGTGTAAACAAAACTCCGTTAATGCTTTGTACATTTTCTCGCAACATTTGTGTTCTAAAGTCTGGACCACAATCAACAATATAATTTACATCATTCCAAGAAATCATAATAGAAGAACGCAATCGTTTATCTTTTGTATTTTTAGACAAACAAACTGGATGATTATTTGCAATCATTGGTATCCCTTGAGAAGTTCCGGTGCCTAAAAAAGTAATTTTCATAAACGATAAAAGTGTTCTATACACTTACAAAAATAATATAAAAATTAACTAGAAATGCTTAATTTTAGTACATTTGTTATATAAAACATTTATCAATGTCTATTACTTTAAAAGGAGATCAAAAAATTAACGCAGTACCAACTACAAAAAGCAAATCATTACGCGTAAATTTAAATGCACATATATACGGAACATTTGCAGAAATTGGTGCTGGTCAAGAAACGGTTCGTAATTTTTTTAGAGCTGGTGGAGCTTCAGGTACTATTGCAAAGGCAATGAGTGCCTATGATAAAGATTTTTCTGATGCCATTTACGGAATTGAATCTGATAATCGATATGTTACTGAGTCAAGATTAAAAACCATGCTTTCTCATGAAATTAATTTGATTGAAGAACGGTTAAGCAGAAAAAAACATCCAGATAAATTATTTTTTAGTTACGCAAATACTGTTGAAACAATAAACTTTAGCAAAAAATTTAAAGGTCATGGTTGGATCGGAGTTCGTTTTCAATTAGACCCATTAGAAGAATACAATGAAATTCTATTGCATTTACGCTTTAAAGAAACTGATGCGCGTTTACAACAAGAAACCTTAGGTGTTTTAGGTGTAAATTTAATCTATGGTGCGTTTTACCTGAACGACAACCCAAAAGAATTGGTTAAATCTTTTTACGACAACTTAAACAAAGATCAGCTAGAAATTGATATGATTAATTTCTCTGGCCCACGTTTTATGTATGTTGATAATCGTTTAATGAGTTTACAGCTGGTGAAAAATGGCATGACAAATGCCGTAATGTTTGACTCTGAAGGACGAAATTTATTACCAGCACAGGTGTTATACAAAAAAAACATTTTGGTTTTACGCGGTAGTTTTAGACCTGTTACCAAGGTAAATATGGATATGTACGAGAAATCTAAAGAAATATTCTTTAGTGAAAAGAAAGTAGATCCAAATAATACACAAATAATTTTTGAAATCACTTTAGCAAATTTAAGAGCCGAAGGAGAAATTAATGAGCGTGACTTTTTAGACAGAGCCGAATTACTATGTTCTCTTGGACAAAGTGTAATGATTACCAATTTTCAAGAATATTTTAAATTGGTAGACTATTTTAGTGAGTTTACTAAAGAAAGAATGGCTTTAGCGATGGGTGTATATAATCTAATTCAAATTTTTGACGAAAAGTATTATCGCACTGTTAGTGGTGGTATTTTAGAAGCATTCGGAAAACTTTTTTACAGAGATTTAAAAGTGTATATGTATCCGTATAAAGATGAGAAAACTGGAGAATATATCACTAGCGAAAATCTAAAAGTGCATCCAAGAGTGAAAGAATTATATAAGTTCTTTAAGCATAACGGAAAGCTAATAGATATTAAAGATTACAATCCAGAAATACTACACATTTTCTCTAGAAGAGTTCTAAAAATGATTACGAGCAACCAAGAAGGATGGGAAGAAATGTTACCAGAAGGAATTGCAGAATTGATAAAGAAAGATAGACTTTTTGGGTATGTAAAGAGAAAAAAAGCAGTTAAATAATTTTTAACTTAAACCTTTTTCTTTTCTTATTGTCTAAAACAAAAACGATTAGTTGATAGACGAAATAAATTTCATAAAACAGCTACAAAATGCTCAAACAAAGGAGCAAGCATTTAGAAAGCTTGTAGCAACTTATAAAGAACGTTTGTATTGGCATATCCGTAAAATTGTTGTTTCTCATGATGATGCTGATGATGTTTTACAAAATACTTTTATCAAAATTTTTAGAGGAATAGCTAATTTTAAACAAGAAAGTCAACTTTTTTCTTGGATGTATAGAATTGCAACAAACGAATCTATTAGTTTTATTAATAAAAGAGCAAAAGAAAATAATGTAGATATTTCAGACTATCAACATAGCCTAACCTCTAATTTAGATAGTGATCTTCATTTTGATGGAGATGCAATTCAACTAATTTTACAGAAAGCAATTAAAACGCTGCCAACAAAACAGCAATTAGTATTTAATATGAAGTATTTTGATACATTAAAATACAGAGAAATATCAGAAATATTAGAAATAACTGAAGGTGCTTTAAAAGCATCTTACTTTCATGCGGTAAAAAAGATTGAATATTATATAAAAAATAACGCACATTAATTAAACCTTTGAAAGACTTTATAGTCTAAGAATTAAATGAATACAAAAAATAAATATAGTTTAGATCACATTAAGAGCATTACTCAGAATGAAAGTGGATTTTCTACACCAGAAAATTATTTTGATTCTGTTGAAGATGCTGTGTTTTCGAAAATAAAAGAGCAATCATTTTCTAAAGAAAATGCATTTACTGCTCCGAAAAACTATTTTAACAATTTTGAAGATTCATTATTTGCTAATCTTCATTTCCCTAAAAAAGAAGTGAAAGTAATTTCCTTAAAATCTAGATTGTTGAAAATAATTCCTGTAGCAGCGGCAGCAAGTGTGTTCCTTTTTATTGGTTTGAATTATTTTTCTTCTTCAGGTATAACTTCTTTTGAATCTCTCTCTTCTGAAGAAATAGAAAATTGGTTAGACGAAAGTTATTTAAACAACTCTTCATTACTTAATTTTGTGGATGCAGATTTTAAAGATAGTAATGTGCTAGAAGAATATACATCTATAAAAGATGAAGATATCTTAGAATATTTAAACACCATAGATAGTTCTATATTATTAACAGAAATAGAATCGTAATGAATAAAAAAACGTACATACTTACACTAGTTTTTGCGCTATTTATAAGCATACAACTATTTTCTCAAGAAAGAGAAAGTAATGAAAAAATTAAAGCTCTAAAAGTTTCTTACATTACAGAAAAACTAGCATTAACATCACAAGAAGCATCTAAATTTTGGCCTGTATATAACACGTTTGAAAAAGAACGTTATCAATTATTTCATGTTGAAAGAGCTGAAATGAAAAAGAAAATTGATAGTTTAGGAGGAGTTGACAACTTAACAGAAAACCAAGCCGAATCATTTACGAATGACATGCTTGCTTTAGAGAAGTTAAACTTCGAGACAAATGTTAGATATCAAAATACACTTAAAAAAGTAATTTCTTATAAGAAAATTGTAAAATTACAAATTGTAGAAAGAGATTTTAATAGACAACTCTTTAGACGGTATAAAAACCGAAAAGAATAAAAAATGATTTAATAATAAAAAAAGGAGAACTAATTAGTTCTCCTTTTTTTATTATTTATTTTCTATTAATGCTAAGCAAACAAACAATTCTGGTTTATTAGAAGTGTATTGTTTAATCCAAATTGTTAACTCATTTATTTCATGAGGCAACAATCTTTGTAGTGCTTTTTCTAGTTCCTTACAAAATAAATCTGCGTTAAAACTTACTTTTTTTAGTACCGTTTTTGTGTACTCAAACATTGCTCTTGCCATATGCCATACTTAATTTTAACTGTATTATTAAGTTAAACGTTAGATCTCTATTTTTAGTATCAAACTAATACTATAAAAGTACAAAAAAAATCATCTTTTAAAAAAGATGATTTTATTAAAATTAGTTAATAGAATGTTATATTTGGTTAAGCTTTTCTACTAAAGCATTTGCTTTCGTTTCTAACTCAACATTAATAGCTTTATAATGAGCTCTTTTGTCTTCAACTTTTTTTGCATGTAATTTCTCAATTAATACATCAAAAGTTTCAATTGCTTCATCAATAATAGCCTCCGTTTTTTTTGAGTTTGAAGGAGTTAACATTTGAGCGATATAACACTCTTCTATAATATCTCCTAAAGTATAATTAATATCTTTTTTTAAATTTTTTACGCTTGCCATAATCTTCTTTATTTTGGGTGCAAATTTACTACAAATTATTGATTTAAAATGTAATAATTACATTTTTTCATACATCGCTCTTAGTTTTTCTCGTGTAATTGTTTTTTGCCAATCTTTCCCTAAAGCATTCTCCCATAACGGAACTAAACTCAACGAAACATCAATCATTGTATCGAATTCTGCATCTGATAAATTTACACATAACCCTTTTGGAATATCAATAGTATGCTTTTTTACCATTCGTTTAAATTCTGCAACTCCTTCTGGATAAAACTCTTCTAATTGATCAAAAACGATACAGTTTCCTATGCCGTGCTTTGTCCCTAGTAGATAAGACAACCCATAACTCATTGCATGCGCTACTCCAACTTGAGAATATGCAATGCTCATTCCACCATGCCATGAAGCCATCATCAATTCATCTTGACTTTCCTCATCACGAATATCTTTTTCTATATATACTTTTCTACACAAGTCTAAAGATTTCTCTCCATAACTTTGACTAAAAGTGTTTAAGAACGTTCCTGTTAACGACTCTATACAGTGAATATAACAATCCATACCGGTATAAAACCATTGGTTTGTTGGTACATCTTTACATAATTCTGGGTCTAACACTACTTGATCAAACGGTGTGTAATCAGAATTCATTCCTAATTTACGTTCTGGTCCAGTTAAAACTGTCGTTCTTGAAACCTCTGCTCCTGTTCCTGATATTGTAGGAATACCAACATGATACACTCCTTGGTTTTTTACTAAATCCCACCCTTGGTAATCTGCAGAACTTCCTGGGTTTGTTAACATTAGCGCTACTGCTTTTGCATAGTCTAACATGGTACCTCCACCGATTCCGATAATTCCCGAAGGAATTTCATCAAACTCAGCAACTAAATCATCTCTATACCCATCAACATAGCTTGTTTTTGGCTCTTCTTCTGCACTTACGTACATAATTTTATCATTAAAATGCAACGGAATTCTACTGATTAACCAGTCATTCCCTTTAAAAACAGCATCCACAATAAATATAAATGGTGCTTTTTCGCTTTTACGTTTTGGTGCTAATATTTCATCTAATTGATTAAAACACCCTCTACCAAAAACTACGCGAGGAACCATTGGGAAATTTCTAAAACTCATAGTATATTATCTTATTTGGTGCAAAAATATAGAAAGTTTTTGGTTATTGAATAGTATCTAATGCTTTTTGATAATTTTCGAAAAATAAACCAACATGATAGCCATCTATCAAAGCATGATTTACTAAAATAGAAACAGGCATTTTTAACGTGTTTTCTTCTTCTATTAACTTCCCAAACGCCAACCTTGTTATTGAATCACTTTCACTACTCCTTGGCTCTTTATGACCTGTGAAATTTAGCCAAGGCAACGCAGAACAATAGACACAGTTATCAGAGTTAATTGGCGGAAACAACTCTGTTGAATTTAAAATTCGTTCTTTTTCATTTTTAAAATTCTGATAAAATTCATCCAAATTATCTGAATAATTAATAAATGAAAACCCAAATGTGTTATCTGATCGCAAAATAGTTGCAGAAGCATGAATCACATCATGAATTATAATTCGTTCATCTTCTATAATTCTATATTTAAAATTTTCAATAGAATTAATTGCTTTCATGCACGCATGTAAATACAACACAAAAAATGGAATCTCTTTTTCTTTAGCTATTTGATATACTTTCGTTACATCTACTGCAACAGTAACTCCAAAATATGGATCTACCAATTGTTTAAAATGTTCGAAATGTTGTTTCCGATTCCAGGTTTCTATCTCTAAATATTCCATTATACGAATGTAAGTATTTCGGTTATTGATGCAACGGTTTTATAAGCATCAAAAGCAATTACTTTTTATATTTCTATACATGTCTTTTTTAATTTAGCTCCTAACCGTTTGAAATGATGTAGAAAATGTCATTTCGACAGAATGACTATAGGAGTGATTAGAAATCTTATGAATTGGTTCTGGAAATGTAATTCTAACAAAACCACTAGTAGATTTCTCAATCGTGCCTCATTTCGAAATGACATCAAAGAAGTACTTTTGTTATTGATTCAAATATTTTTGAGCTTTTATCAAATCTTCTGGAGTATCTATTTCAATCCCCATAAAATCTGTTTCTACCATTTTTATTTTTTTTCCGTATTCTAAATACCGAATACATTCAATTTTTTCAGTTGCTTCGAGCGGGCGCATTGGCAGTTTATAAAAATCTAAAATTGCTTGCTTTCTAAAAGCATATACACCAATATGTTCGAAATAACGCGCTCCTGCATTCTTATCTCTTGGATATGGAATTGGAGAGCGAGAAAAGTACAAGGCAAAATCATTTTCATCAACAATGACTTTTACATAATTAGGATCTGTAATATCTTTCCAATCCGTAATTTCTTGCATCAAAGAAGCCAAATCTATTTGCTCTGAATCATCTCCTTTAAAAACTTTTAACACTTCTTCTAAAGGACCTTTTTTAACAAAAGGTTCGTCTCCTTGAACATTTACCACAATATCAACATCTAAATGCTCTACTGCTTCTGCTATACGATCAGAACCACATTCGTGTTCTTTAAGACTCATAATTGCTTTTCCTCCAAACTTCTCTACTTCAGCTTTAATAATTTCACTATCAGTAACCACATATACAGTATCAAAAAGTTCTGTAGCAACCGTTGCTTCATAGGTTCTAACAATTACTGGTTTACCACCTAAATCTGCCATTAATTTACCTGGGAAACGTGTTGCTCCATAACGCGCCGGAATCATTGCAATAACTTTCATTCTTTATGAATTTTATTCTTAAAATGAGATTTCTACTTTCGCAGGAATGACACTAATTTATAATACAGATTTAATTGCTGCCACCATATTCGCTGCTCTTTTGTTCAATTGCTCTTCTGTCCAAGATAATTTAATCAAACAAGAAATATTTCTTGAAATGAGATCGTCTGACTTTGGAAACGCTGTCGTATTTAAATCTTGCATTCCGTTTACTATCTGATTTGATAATGGAAATAAAGACACTTTATTTTTTAAATGACTCCACTTACGCACATAATGCCAATCGTTTTCGTAATAATTCCAATATGCATCTATTCCGTGTTCTTTAAAAGCTTTTACTACTTTATCTGTTAACTCTTTTGTTGGCATAAAGAATGATAAAAACCCTGCGCTATCTCCAGCTTCATCGGGAATTCTTCTAAACGTAACTTCGGGAATCGTTTTTAAAGCATCTTTTAATACTTTTTTATTTTTACGTTGTGTTTCTACAAAACCATCTAATCTTCTTACCTGCGCCAATCCAACAGCTGCATTCAATTCAGAAATTCTAAAATTGTATCCTAAGAAAGGGTGAGATTCTACGCCTCTATCATTACCAACATGATCGTGACCATGATCTGTGTAATGATCTGCATTTACAGCAAGGTTTGGGTCATTGGTTACCATTGCTCCTCCTTCACCACAGGTAATTGTTTTTACATAATCAAAAGAAAAACAACCAGCATCACCTATTGTTCCTAATTTTCGTCCTTTATAAGTACCACCAATTGCCTGACATGCGTCTTCTAACAAAAATAAATTATGTTTATCACAAATAGCTTTCAACGCATCTAAATCTGCCATAGAACCACACATGTGAACTGGCATTATAACCTTTGTTTTTGATGTAATTGCAGCTTCTACAGCTTTTGGATCTAAAGTAAGTGTGTCATCAATATCAACTAAAATTGGTGTTGCTCCAGCAGCTAAAATAGATTCGAAAGTAGCAACAAAAGTAAAGGTTGGCATAATTACCTCATCTCCTGCTCCAACACCTAATACAGCCAATGCTACATTTAACGCAGTAGTTCCACTACTTGTTAACTGTGCATGTTTTACACCTAAGTTATCTTGTAATTCTTGCTCTAATTCTTTTGCTTTCCAATGTCCATTTCTAGCTCCATCAAATCCGTAACGCATTAAAACGCCACTTTCTAAAACGTCGTTTACTTCTTTGCGTTCTGCATCTCCAAATAATTCAAATCCTGGCATTTTTATAAATTTTAAATTAAGCGTCAAAGATAAAGAATTAATCCTTGATTTTTATCACTGAAAAAGCGAAGTTGTAAAGAAAGATTATTTTAACTCGTTGCTACTTTTGAGGAAAATAGCTACCTAAGTATCAGTTCGAGTGCTTTTTTGCTAAAAAAATTATGTAGAGAACTCGTTTAAAAGCTAAAACTGGTATTCTCGATTCAAATTTTACGAATTTAAATCGTAAAATTTACTAGAGTTGACAGCATATTATCAAAATGTATCACGAATTATTTTATATAAACTTCTAGCAACTCTGAAGTTTCATTAGAATCAATAGAAAACTCTTTAAAACAAGCTGGAACTAATAAAGTTTCTCCAAAAGATAGCTTTTCTTGTTGATTCTTATATACGAATTCTACTTCTCCTTTTACACACATATAAATGACAAAGGAATCTTTATCTGAATTATTCACTTGAGTATTCTTAGAAATAGGTAAAATGTTTGTGGTGAAATATGGGCAAGAAACAATTTCTGACGCTTCGTTCTCTTTTTTTGTATACGCTGATTTATAAGAATCTTGTACTTTATACTCAATAGCGTCTAGCGCTTCGTTTGTATGTAAATCACGAAATGTTCCATCCGGATTTGGTCTGTCCCAGTCGTAAATTCTGTAGGTAACATCAGACGTTTGCTGAATTTCTGCTAATACAACTCCTGCTCCAATTGCATGCACTCTTCCGGTCGGAATAAAATACACATCTCCTTTAGAAACCTCATCAATATTTAAAATATCTAAAAGTGTTTTATTTTCTAGGTTTTTTACATATTCTTCTGAGGTTACCTCTTCTTTAAAACCTACAATTAAATTTGCTTTTTCATCGGCTTGTAGTACATACCACATTTCTGTTTTTCCAAAAGAATTATGACGTTGTTTTGCCAACGTATCATTTGGATGTAATTGAATACTCAACGCTTCTTTCGCATCAATAAATTTAATTAATAAAGGGAAATTTTCTCCAAATACTTCGTGAATTTTATTCCCAACTAAATCACCTTTGTAGTTAGCAATTAATTGTTTTAAATCAATTCCTTTTAAGTTTCCGTTTGCAACTATTGAAGTATTTTCTTTTACATCAGAAATTTCCCAGCTTTCGCCAATATCTTTTCTGTGAGATTTTTTTGACAACAAATTCATTAGTTTTTCTCCACCCCAAATTTTTTCTTTTAGGATGGGTTCAAATTTTAAAAATTGAAGGATACTCATAAACAGTTTTTTATACTTACAAAACTACACCGAAAATTAAACAATTACTATGAAATAACTTTAATTAACGTTAAAGACCTTGAGGTACTGAAAAACACCCAATGTTCATTTTTTATTAGCATCTAGGTTCCTTTGTTATATAAAAGAACACAGCCTACAACAATGTTTATATAGATAGTTGATTCTAAAAAACTACTCCTCTTTAAGTTTGAGTGTGTTTTACTCAATTCATCTCTAAATGTAAAAGAACCGAAAACAAAGTATCCCTCATAGGTTTTGGAGAAATACCTATGAAAGGGTCACCAAGGTATTTGACGGTTATTAAAGGGTTTATTGGTTGGTTTGTGTTCACAATATTTAGTGTACCTTTAATCTCCTATTTATTAAATTAAAAATTATGAAAAAATTTATTTTTCTTTTAACGATGAGTATATTTTTTATCTCATGTAAAAAAACGAATACAAAGACGAACCAATTACAATTATCTGGACTAAATGAACCTGTAGAAATAATCAGAGATAAATGGGGAATTAATCACATCTACGCTAAAAACCAAGAAGATCTCTTCTTTACCCAAGGTTATGCTGCTGCAAAAGACCGATTATTTCAATTTGAGATTTGGCGCCGTCAAGCGACAGGTACAGTTGCCGAAATTTTAGGAGAGCGAGAGCTAAAACGAGATATTGGTACTCGTTTGTTTAAATTTAGAGGTGATATGAAAACAGAAATGAACCATTATCATAAAGATGGTGAAGAGATCATTACTGCATATACCAATGGTGTCAATGCATATATTGAAGAGATCCTAAAAACACCAGAAAAACTTCCCTTAGAATTTAAATTGCTCAATATTAAACCTGAAAAATGGACTCCAGATGTTGTTATATCAAGACATCAAGGTCTTTTAGGAAATATTGATGAGGAATTAAAAATAGCACGTTCTGTTGCTAAAATTGGTGTACAAAAGACAAAGGAACTTGCTTGGTTTCACCCAAAAGATCCAGACATTAATATCGATTCAAAAATCAACAGAAATTTACTTAGTCACGATATTTTAGAATTGTATAATGCATATAGACAAACGGTAAAGTTTAAACCTGAAGATGTTATTCCAGAATTTAGAAGTACAGAAAAAGTAACTGCATTCTTGCAAATGAATGAAACTGATAATGATTCCTTAGCTATTGGAAGTAATAATTGGGTGGTCAGTGGCAAGCTTATGAAAGACGGAAATACATATATGGCTAATGATCCGCATAGAAGCATCGCTGTACCTTCGTTGCGATATATGGCGCATTTAGTCGCTCCAGGTTGGGATGTAATTGGTGGCGGCGAACCGGAAATTCCTGGAATCTCAATTGGGCATAATGAATACGGAGCTTGGGGACTTACAGTTTTTAAAACTGATGGTGAAGACTTATATGTATATGACTTAAATCCAGGAAATCTGAACCAATATAAATACAAGGACCATTGGGTTGATATGAACGTGATTTCAGAAACTATTAAAGTAAAAAACCAAGAAGATGTTTCTGTTAATCTTTTCTATACACAGCACGGACCTGTTGCGTACATTGATACAAAAAATTTAAAAGCGTATGCCATACGCTGTGCATGGTTAGAGCCTGGAGGAGCTCCATATTTGGCTTCCTTAAGAATGGATCAAGCAAAAACTTGGGAAGAATTTCGAGAAGCCTGTAACTACAGTCATATTCCTGGAGAAAATATGATTTGGGCAGATAAAGAAGGTAATATTGGTTGGCAAGCAGTTGGTATTGCTCCTATCAGAAATAATTTTAGCGGTTTAGTTCCTGTTCCTGGAGACGGCAGTTATGAATGGGATGGCTACTTACCTATTCTTGAAAAGCCTCATGCATACAATCCTGAAAATGGTTTTTTTGCAACAGCCAATCAAAATGTAACCCCAGAAAATTATACACATTGGAATGCTATTGCGTACTCTTGGTCAGATCCTTACCGTGGTGATCGTGTAAACGAAGTGTTAAGTTCAGGCAATAAAATGACAATGAATGATATGAAAGCCTTACAGGTAGATTATTTATCCATTCCTGCTAGAATTTTAGTTCCCTATTTAAAAAAATTATCTTTTACAGGAAAAGTAAAAAAAGCACAAGGATTTTTAGCAAATTGGAACTACAAGTTAGAATCAGACGCCTTTGAAGCTGCCATTTATGTGGCTTGGGAAAACGAAATCAAAGAGTCAGCGAAAGAGTACTTTATTCCGAGTGCTGTTAAAGGTATTATTACTGGATTACAAATGAAAACCATTATAGATAATATTCAAAATTTAAAATTCAAAGCCAATGCAACCCAAAGTAGAAACCTTTTTTTAAGTACTACTTTTAAGAGAGCCGTTTCTAATTTAGAAAATACACTTGGTACAGATATGACTAAATGGCAATATGGACAGGGAAAATTCAAGCATATCTATATGGCTCATGCTTTAGGAAGCTCGGTAACTCAAGAGATAAAGACGAAACTAGACTTAGGACCTTTACCTCGTGGAGGAAACTCATATACTCCTGGTTCAACAGGGGGCAATAACAATCAAAGCAGTGGAGCATCATTCAGAATGATTGTTAATACTGGAGATTGGGACGCTACCATTAGCACTAATGGCCCAGGACAATCTGGAGATCCTAAAAGTCCATTTTACAGTAACTTGTTTGAACCTTGGGCTAAAGACAACTACTTTCCTGTGTATTACTCACGAAGTAAAATAGATTCAGTAGCTGTAAGTTCATATATATTAAAACCTAAAAAGTAGATGATAAAATTCTTTAGAGCTTATGTTTTAGCTAGACGCTTAATTGGTAATGACCCTGTTACCCAAACTTAGACTAAAGGAGGCACCTATGAAGCTGCCGGAAAAGCATTATGTAAAAATAAGAAAACTTTATGTCCCGTCCTGAAATAGCGATACACAAAAAGTATCCTAATGGAAAAATCACAAGAAGCACGCTACATTAAGCGAACCCAAAAAGACTATTCGATGTCTTTTAAATTAGAAGTTGTACAAGCAATAG